>TARA_R110000868_G_scaffold102678_3_pt1 | contig 22203 bp, 17 predicted proteins | sample TARA_R110000868 | Tara Oceans TARA_R110000868 (sample SAMEA4397489) | marine metagenome | biome: Polar Biome; feature: [SRF] surface water layer (ENVO:00010504); material: water (ENVO:00002006), including particulate matter (ENVO:01000060) such as... | depth 5 m | reverse complement strand
CCGCGTGCACGACAATATCCAGAACCACATCAATGATGCGGCGGCCGGCAAACTGAAAGTCGTGATCGACAAGACTTTTGCGCTGAAAGACGCCGCTGCGGCGCATGAATATATCGAGAGCCGCAAGGCAGTCGGTCGCGTGTTGCTGATCCCGTGATCAGCTAGACCGCATCCAGAAGAAGACGAAGCGTGGCCACGGTCGAAAGATCGGCCACGCCGTCGATCTTCGCGGGCCGGAAGTGGCGCTGAAACGCTTTCACCACCGCTTCGGTCTTTGCGTCAAAGACGCCCAGAACCTCAATGCCATAGCCATAATTCGCCAATCGGAATTGCAGCTCGGACACCGGATCACCGCGATCTCCGAGCTTGAGCACCGGTCCGTCAATGATCTCGACAGGTTCGACCCAGACACCGACGCCTGCACGCGCCAGACGCGCCCAGTCGAACCATTCGCCGGGATCCTCCTTGCGACCCGGCGCAATATCCGAATGCGCGACCACCGAACGCGGCACAATCGGGTGGCGCGACATGATTTCCTGACAGAGTTTTTCAACCACCTGCATCTGCACATCGGGATAAGGCGGGCAACCGCCGTCGTGACCGCCGTTGACGATCTCGATGCCGATAGAACGTCCGTTCAAATCAGAGATGCCCGCCCAGCTTGAAACACCCGCGTGCCATGCGCGTTTGGCTTCATCGACGAGGCGCAACACATGGCCGCCCTCGTCCACCACATAATGTGACGACACTTTTGCATTCGGATCGCAGAGATGAGAGATCGCCGCCTCGGCGCTGCCCATGCCGGTGTAATGCAAGACCAATATGTCAATGGTGGCAGGCTGCGGCCTGTCATTGAAATTAGGTGATGGCCGCAGCGCGACGGGAAGGCTCATGGACGTTCAGACCAAATGTTCCGGTGGCCCGTTGAATTCACGGACCGGTATCAACAATCTGCTTTTGGCGCAGCGACACAATGAGAATACCTGTGAGCGCAATAAGCGCACCGATGAGCATTCGCAACGTCACCACATCACCCAGCAGCAAGACACTAAAGATGACGGTGATAATCGGCGAAAGCAAGGTCAGCGGCGCGGTCTGCGTCACCTCATAACGCTGCAACAGATAGAAGATGCCGGCATGGCCAATGAGGCTCGACGCGAAAGCCGTGTAAAACACGCCACTCCAGTTCAGCCATGACGCGGATTGAACAATCGCCAAATGGTCACTCTCAAAGGCCAGCGACATGCCGAACATCAAAGGACCGGCAACCACCGCAATCCATGCCTGCATCTGGAAGACGCCGACGTTTTTGATCTGACGCTGGAAAACCGTACCGACCGAACCGATGAGCGCAGAAATCACAACGCAGAGCACACCCGTCCAAAAATGGAAGACAACCGGATCAAAGCTGATGATCATAACGCCAAAAAACGACAGCGCGATGCCGAGCCAGCGCCGCCAACGCACCTGCTCGCCAAGGAAGATCACCGACATGATGGTGGCAAAGGGCACACCGAGCTGACTGACCACAGCCACGACAGACGGGTTGGAGAGCGAGAGGCCCGCAAAGAAAAAGCCAAATCCCAGGGGACCGGCGCAAAGCGCGATGATGAGCACCTGCTTCATCCGTCCCTCATGGATTTTGAGGAAGGGAAACAATACCGCAATGATGAGCAGAAACCGGAACGCCGTAAACATCATGGGCGGAAAATGGTCAAGCGCCACCTTCGACGCAATAAGCGCAAACCCCCAGACGAGGTTGATGAACATCATAAGGGCGAGGTGCTGGCGGGTCATGGTCCAGTGGGGAAATGGCGAGGTTTGCCCTTGTTAGCCTAAGGCCGCCACCTCGCCTAGCCCTTACCCAAGCCAAAGCACAAGCCGCGCGGAATTAAAGCCCGCGATGCGTCATAATTTTTTCATAGGCGACATTGATCGTCGCGAGCTTTTCATTCGCGATGGAAACCAATTCCTTCGGCACACCACGCGCGATCAGCGTGTCGGGATGGTTCTCGCGCACAAGGCGGTGATAGGCCTTGCGCAGATCATCGCTCGAAATATCGGGCGTGATGCCGAGGATCAGATAGGGATCGGTCTTGTCGGACCCCAAATGGCTCGCGCGGATACGGGCAAACTCCACTTCGGAAAAGCCGAAAATGTCCGCCACGGTGCGCAAATATTCCAGCTCGGCGGGATGGACATATTTGTCCGCCTTGGCGATGTGAAACAGCGCATCGATGACGTCTTCAAGCATGGCCGGATTGTCGCGAAAGATCGATGCCACCTGTTCGGCATAGGCCTGAAAGCCCGCAACATCTTGCTGGGCAATGCGATAGACGCGATCGACATTCGCCTTCTCGGCTTCAGGGACCTTCATCACATCTTCAAAGGCGCGGATCTCTTCGTCCGACACTTGACCGTCCGCTTTCGCCATTTTGGCCGAGAGCGCGATGAGGGCAACGGTGAAGACAACTTGCTTGTCGGCAAGCGCACGGTCGATGACAAGGTGGCCAGCCACCGCACCGACAAGGGCACCCAATGGTCCGCCAACGGCAAGACCAAGTCCGGCGCCTGCTATTTTACCCCAGATCGACATGAGCAAATCTTAGTGACATTTTGCTTGGTCCGCACCCGACAATTCCGCAAAGTGCTTCGAACCTTTCGAGACAATCTCCGATTTCTGCCAACCACCCGTGACTTTCGGCCACAGGCAGAGGTGAAATGGCTCCATCCTGATTACGTCTCGCGGTGCCAGCACACTTATGGCAATTTCACATCATGAATGACCGGAACCAAAATGTGCCGCGCTGGGACTTCTGGATCGACCGTGGCGGTACCTTTACCGACATTGTGGCGCGCAGGCCGGATGGCAAGCTCAGCGCGCACAAACTGCTGTCAGAAAACCCCGAACGCTATGACGACGCGGCCATTCAAGGCATTCGCGAGTTAATGGAGCTTGACGAGGGTGCGCCGCTGCCTGCCGCCCAAATAGGCGCAGTCAAAATGGGGACAACGGTCGCCACCAACGCGCTGCTGGAGCGCAAGGGTGAACGCGTACTGTTTCTGACCACACGCGGCTTTGCCGACGCGCTCCGCATCGGCTACCAGAACCGCCCTCACCTGTTCCAGCTGGAAATTGTCAAACCCGACATGCTGTTTGAACTGAGCGAGGAAGTGCGCGGGCGCATCACCGCCGAAGGCGAGGTGCTGGAGCCGCTCGACGAGGGTGAAACGCGGCGCGTGCTGACACGTGCCTATGAAGCAGGTATCCGCGCGGTGGCCATTTGCTTCATGCATGGCTATCGCTATCGCGCCCACGAGCAGACCGCCGCCCGCATTGCCCGGGAAGTCGGCTTTACGCAGATCTCGACCAGCCACGCGACAAGCCCGCTGATGAAATTTGTCTCGCGTGGGGACACGACCGTGGTGGACGCTTATTTGTCGCCGATCCTCAAACGCTACGTGTCGCGCGTCGCCAATGCGCTCGGCGAGAAAACGCGATTGCTGTTCATGCAATCGTCAGGCGGGTTGACCGACGCATCGCTCTTTGAGGGCAAGGACGCGATTTTGTCCGGTCCCGCAGGTGGTGTCGTCGGTGCCGTTGAGACCGCGAGAGCAGCGGGCATCACCCGGCTCATCGGCTTCGACATGGGCGGCACGTCAACAGACGTTTGCCACTACGATGGCGAATTGGAACGCAGTTTCGAAACGGAAGTCGCAGGCGTGCGCATGCGCGCGCCGATGATGCAGATCCACACGGTCGCGGCAGGTGGCGGCTCGATCCTCCACTATGACCACGACCGCTTGCGCACAGGGCCAGACTCCGCCGGTGCGAACCCCGGCCCTGCCGCTTACAGGCGCGGCGGACCGCTGACGGTGACGGACGCCAATGTGATGGTCGGCAAGCTCATGCCGGACTATTTCCCTTCGGTCTTCGGCGACGACGGCAATGCGCCGCTTGACGTCGACATCGTGCAGCAAAGTTTCAGCGCACTCGCCTCCGAACTCGGACGCTCGCCGGAAGAAACCGCAGACGGCTTCATTCGCATCGCGGTCGGCAACATGGCGCAGGCAATCAAGAAAATCTCCGTTCAGCGCGGTCACAATGTCGCGCAATATGCGCTCGCCTGCTTCGGTGGTGCGGGCGGACAGCACGCTTGCCTCGTCGCAGATGCGCTCGGCATGAGCCGGATATTCTTTCATCCTTTGTCCGGTGTGCTCTCGGCATACGGCATGGGGCTTGCCGATATTCGCGCGGGGCGTCAGCTGGCCATCGAAGCGCCATTGGACGAAGCCGGACTGGCGCTCGTGGCCGACGCAATGCGCGACGTGGCCAAAGACACGAGCAACGAAGTGGCGAGACAAGGCATCGCGGCATCGCGCATCACGACGCAAGCGAAACTCCATCTGCGCTATGCAGGCACGGACACGGCTCTGCTGATCGACCACGGGACACTCGCCACCGTTCAAGCCGCCTTTGAAGCCGCGCACCGCAAACGCTTTGGCTTCATTGCCGAACAGAAGCCCATCATCATCGAGGCCTTGTCGGTCGAGGCCATCGGCAAGGACGCCGATGTGACCGAAAGCTCTGCACAGACTGCTGCCGCACCAATCAAAGCAACGCCCGACCGCCTCACGCAATTTTTCACAGAAGGCGCATGGCACGCCGCGCCTGTGTTCCGGCGCGCCACGCTAAGTGTCGGACAAATCATCATTGGTCCTGCCATCATTATCGAACCGCATCAAACCATTGTCATCGAGCCCGAATGGCAAGGCGAAGTGACGCCGCTCAATCACATCATCCTGACGCGGCCAACACCGAAGCAACGCACACATGCCATCGGCACAGATGTCGATCCGGTGATGCTGGAGATTTTCAACAATCTCTTCATGTCCGTTGCCGAACAGATGGGCTTCACACTCGAAAAGACAGCTTTCTCGGTGAATATCAAGGAACGTCTCGATTTTTCCTGCGCCATATTCGACTGCGCGGGCGGCCTTGTCGCCAATGCTCCACATATGCCGGTGCATTTGGGATCGATGGGCGCGAGCGTGCGCGCCGTGATTGATCAGAACCCCGACATGAGACCAGGCGATGTTTTCGTGCTGAACGCACCCTATAATGGCGGCACACATTTACCGGACGTGACCGTTGTTGCGCCGGTATTTGACGCGGACAACGCAACACGGCTTTTCTATGTGGCGGCACGCGGACACCAAGCCGACATCGGCGGCATTTCACCGGGCTCCATGCCCGCGCATTCCAAGACTGTCGAAGAAGAAGGCGTGCTGATCGACAATTTCAAGCTCGTGGACCGTGGCACATTCCGCGAGACAGAAGTCCGCGCCCTGCTCGGCTCCGGCAAATGGCCTGCCCGCAATCCCGACCAGAACATCGCCGACCTGCGGGCAGAAATTGCTGCCTGCGAAAAGGGGGCGCAGGAATTGCGCAAGATGGTCAGCGACTACGGGCTCGACGTCGTCGAAGCCTATATGCGCCATGTGCAGGACAATGCAGAGGAAAGCGTGCGCCGTGTCATAGGCCGCCTGAGCAACGCGCAATTTGTGCAACCGATGGATGACGGATCAAAAATCTGCGTCAAGGTGACGGTCAACAAACAAGCGCGCAGCGCGGTCATTGATTTCACCGGCACGAGTGCGCAGCTTGACAGCAATCTCAATGCACCTTCAGCCGTCGCCCGCGCAGCGGTGCTCTATGTCTTCCGCTGCATGGTGGATGACGACATTCCGCTGAACGAGGGCTGCCTGAAGCCGCTTGATATCATTATTCCTGACGGCACAATGCTGTCCCCCGTCTATCCTGCGGCGGTCGTCGGCGGTAATGTGGAAACAAGCCAGGCTGTGACCGACGCCCTCTTCGGTGCTTTCGGCGCTATGGCCTCTGCTCAGGGCACGATGAACAATCTCACCTTCGGCAATGCGCGCCACCAATATTACGAAACAATCTGTGGCGGCGCGGGCGCGGGACCGACATTCGACGGTGCGGACGCCGTGCACACCCATATGACCAACTCGCGCCTGACGGACCCTGAAATTCTCGAATGGCGTTTTCCGGTCTTGCTCGAAAATTTCGCGATCCGGCGCGGAACAGGTGGCGCGGGCTCAAGGCATGGCGGCGATGGCGTGACACGAACCATAAAGTTCCGCGAACCCATGACCGTGTCGATCCTGTCCACCCACCGCATTGTTGCGCCATTCGGATTGAACGGCGGCGCAGATGCAGCATGCGGCAAGAACACATTGCGCCTGAAAAACGGAGAGATGATCCCGCTTTATGGTTCAGACCAGCGCGAACTCGACGCAGGTGACGCCATCACCATCGAAACGCCGGGTGGCGGCGGCTTCGGCCCCGCGCCCAAACCCTGACAATACGACAGGTCTTCAGCTCACGGACCAAACGTCCTGTATTGAAACACGCCGGTCATCCATCCCGGCGGCTTGCCCACGGCGCCGAAAGCCATCGGCAGCATGTGAAATGTAACCGCCAAACGAGTCGATGCATTACAGTGCCTAGGTTTTCGCTCCTCAAGCCATTGCAATGACGGCACAGGGCGGAAACTTAAGGCCGGATTCAGCCTTTTCCGCACCCATGCACCGCAGCCACAATGTGGCAGGAAAGACGCGGTTCAATTTAGGCTTGCCTGCAGCCCGATCCGGTCCAAGATTCCGGTTCGAGACCAATGTGGGGTGCGAACGGCGCACCGGATGCGAATACCACTTCAGGAGGCCAGCATGTCCTTTTCCATGAAAGTCGGTTATTTCTTCACCTGCGTTGCGTTTGTTTTCGTTGGTGCCATCACAATCGGACTGATCTGAAGTTCGGACTTTTACGCCACCGGAAACGGCACGGCATAAGGCTCCAGCGGCAATCGGGTCGCGTTCACGACGAATGAAACCATGTGATAAAAGCCGGTCAGCATGAGCAGTTCCAGCAACTGCTCATCGCTGAACGCGGCTGCCAGCAAGGCCCAAAGCGCATCGTCAATGGTCGATGTGTCATGCAACTGATCAACAAGGCGCAGGATCAATTGTTCGCGCGGCGACCAGAATGGCTGATCGGTCTGTGACGAACGCGTGGCGGCAATTTCAGCCTCGCCGAAGCCGACGCGCTCGGCAAACAGCGCCATATGCACCCCCCATTCATACTCACCGCCGCATCGCGCACAGGCCCGGTCAATGGCGATCTCGCGCTCGCGCAGGCTGAGATTGCCTTTATCCAGCAAGCCTCCCGCCATGAAGCGGCGAAACAGGCGAGGGTCGCGGGCGAGTGTGCGAAAGAGCAAAAGCGGCTCGACACCGTCTGGCATCAGATTGGCCAGCGTCTTCTCCATGTCGTCGGCATAAGGCTGAACGGCGGGTGCAATACGGGCGGTCATGGCAATCTCCTGTTGCTACTATTTCAGTAGCAAAAGATATGCTTCTTTTTTCGTAGCGCAAGAGGTAAACTTGCGCATGGCTAAAGCAAAAATCCCCACACCCGGTAAACCGGTTCGCGGCTCGCAAAGCGGCAAGCCCGTTATGGCGCTCATCGACCTGATGGGACGGCGCTGGATATTGCGCATCCTGTGGGAATTGCGCGGCGACCCGCTCACCTTTCGCGCCTTGCAGGAGGCCTGCGGCGGCATTTCACCGAGCGTTCTAAACGGTCGCCTGAGCGATTTGCGCGAGGCGTCCCTGATCGAGGCCACCGGCGACGGCTACAAGCTAACGGCCATGGGCCGCGATCTCGGTAAGGAATTCGAAGCCCTTACCCATTGGGCCGAAAAATGGGCAAAGACGCTGAAATAGCTTTGGCTCCGCGGTGCTACGCGCCCGGAGATTTGAAAACTGAACCTGCATGTCCCAGCAAAAAGGGACGCGGGGCCAAATGTCTTCCACCCGCGTAACGCATGGTAACGCGTAAACGCGTGGACGCGTGTTGGCGAAAATCATTTCGCCCCGCGCATGACCACCGGACTGATGCGGATATCTTCGTCCGCGATCCGGCGACATTCACCGCCACGCCATCAAAGATTCCGAAGCGTCCCTCGGTGGCGGCGATGCCGTTAATATGGGAGCGCACAACCACGAGAGGATAAGTTTTTTCAGGCCGCCGCGTCGCCCTCTTCCGCTCCCGGCGTGTAGTTGAGAATGGGCGCAAGCCAGCGTTCGCATTCGGCAAGTGTCATGCCTTTGCGCGCGGCATAATCCACCACCTGATCGCGCTCGATGCGACCGACGCCGAAATATTCCGACTGAGGGTGGCTGAAGTAGAAACCGCTGACGGCAGCCCCCGGCCACATGGCATAGCTTTCGGTGAGTTTGATGCCCGCGGCCTTCTCGGCATCCAGCAATTCAAACAGCGTTTTCTTTTCCGTGTGGTCAGGCTGCGCGGGATAGCCCGGTGCAGGACGGACACCCTGATACTTTTCGGCAATGAGGTCGGCGTTGCTCAGCTTTTCATCGGTGGCATAGCCCCAGAACTCGCGACGCACACGCTCGTGCATATGTTCGGCAAAGGCTTCCGCCAGACGGTCGGCAAGCGCCTTGGACAGGATCGACTTATAATCGTCGAGCTTGTCGGCAAATTGCTTGGCGATCTCGTCTTCGCCGTGACCGGTCGTGACCGCAAAGCCGCCGACATAATCGGCGATGCCGGTCTCTTTCGGTGCCACAAAATCGGCAAGCGCCATATTGGCGCGGTCCGACTTGCCGCGCACCATCTGCTGACGCAACGAATGGAGCATGGCGCGGGTCTCACTGCGTGTATCATCGGCATAGAGCTCGATGTCGTCGCCGATGGCATTGGCAGGCCAAAAGCCGATGACGGCGGACGCCCGCAACCATTTTTCATCGACCATCTGCTTCAGCATTTCCTGCGCATCCTCGAACAAGGACGTCGCCGCCTCACCAATTTTATCGTCACTGAGAATCTGCGGATACTGCCCCGCCAATTCCCATGTCGCAAAGAACGGTGTCCAGTCGATATAGGGCACGAGTTTTTCGAGCGGATAGTCCTCAAACACTTTGGTGCCGAGGAAAGACGGCTTCACCGGTGCATAGCCCGGCCATTCAACCTGCAAGCGATTGGCGCGCGCCCGTTCAATTGGTTGGCGCTCTTTCGTCTGGCGTGCATTGGCGTGGGCCGCCGCCATTTTCTTATATTCGTCGCGCACATCATCGACATATTTTTCTTTGGTCGTCAGCGAAATGAGCTGCGAGACAACACCGACAGCACGGCTCGCGTCCGTCACATAGATCGCCTGACCGCGCTTGTAATTCGGATGCACTTTGACAGCCGTGTGAATGCGGCTTGTTGTGGCACCGCCGATGAGTAGCGGAATGTCGAAACCTTCGCGCTCCATCTCCGCCGCAACATGGCACATCTCGTCAAGGCTCGGTGTGATGAGACCAGACAGACCGATCACATCAACCTTCTCGGCACGAGCGATTTCGAGAATCTTGGCCGCAGGCACCATGACGCCAAGATCGATCACTTCAAAATTGTTGCACTGGAGCACAACGCCGACGATGTTCTTGCCGATGTCATGTACGTCACCTTTGACGGTGGCCATGAGAATACGCGCGGCAGCCTTGTTCTGCTCGGCACCTGTGCGGCGTTTTTCTTCTTCCATGAAGGGCAAGAGATAAGCCACGGCCTGTTTCATCACACGGGCGGACTTGACCACCTGTGGCAGAAACATCTTGCCCGAACCGAAGAGATCACCGACGACATTCATGCCGTCCATCAGCGGGCCTTCGATCACATCAAGCGGCTTGTCGGCGGCAGCACGCGCGGCCTCCGTGTCTTCTTCGATAAAAGCGTTGATGCCTTTGACCAGCGAATGAGTGAGGCGTTCCGTGATCGGCAATTCGCGCCAGCTCAGGTCTTCCTCTTTTTTCTTGCCGGCATCACCACGATAGCGTTCGGCTATTTCGAGCAAGCGCTCTGTCGCATCGGCACGGCGATTGAGGATCACATCTTCGACGCGTTCGCGCAGGTCCGGTTCGATTTCATCATAAATGCCAAGCTGACCCGCATTGACGATGCCCATGTCCATGCCCGCTTGAATGGCATGATAGAGAAACACTGTGTGCATGGCCTCGCGCACCGGCTCGTTGCCACGGAACGAGAAGGACACGTTGGACACGCCGCCCGACACATGCGCATGCGGCAGGTTCTGCTTGATGCGGCGCGTCGCGTCGATGAACTCGACGCCATAATTATTGTGCTCTTCGATACCCGTCGCCACGGCAAAGATATTCGGATCAAAGATGATGTCTTCCGGCGGGAAGCCGATTTTGTTCACGAGCAGATTGTAGGACCGCTCGCAAATTTCGAACTTGCGGTTCGCTGTGTCCGCTTGCCCATCCTCGTCAAAAGCCATGACGACCGCTGCCGCGCCGTAACGCATGACTTTACGCGCGTGTTCAAGAAAGGCTTCCTCACCTTCTTTGAGGCTGATCGAATTGACGATCGCTTTGCCCTGCACACATTTGAGGCCCGCCTCGATAATCGCCCATTTCGACGAGTCGATCATAATCGGCACTCGCGCGATGTCGGGTTCCGCCGCGATCAGATTGAGGAAGCGCACCATCGCCGCCTCGCTGTCGAGCATGCCTTCGTCCATGTTGATGTCGATGATCTGAGCACCGCTCTCGACCTGTTGGAGCGCAACGGTAAGCGCCTCGTCAAAGCGACCATCGACGATCAGCTTTTTGAATTTCGCCGAACCCGTCACATTGGTGCGTTCACCGATATTGATGAAGCTGGCTGTTGATTGTGTCATCTCAAATTCTCTATTTCTGAACGGATCAAGCGCCGGTAAAGGGTTCAAGACCCGACAGCCGCAAACGCGGTTCGATGGTCGGCAGATCGCGTGGCGATATTTTCTTCACCGCTTCCGCAATCGCATGAATGTGCCCCGGCGTGGTGCCACAGCAGCCGCCGACGATATTGACGAGGCCGGAGGATGCAAACTCGCTCACGAGCTTCGCCATCTGGTCCGGCGTTTCGTCATACTCGCCCATTTCATTGGGAAGGCCGGCATTGGGATGCGCGCTCACATTGACGCCCGCGATGCGCGACAGCGTGTGGACATGCGGACGCATTTCCTTGGCACCCAATGCACAATTGAGACCGATGGAAAACGGCTTCACATGCGACACGGAGTTCCAGAAGGCTTCCGGTGTCTGACCGGACAGAAGGCGACCGGACATGTCGGTGATTGTGCCGGAAATCATTACCGGCAGTTCAAAGCCAAGCTCTTCAAAAACCTCTGACACCGCAATGAGCGCCGCCTTGGCGTTCAGCGTGTCGAAAATCGTCTCAACGAGAATGAGATCCGCGCCGCCTACGATGAGACCACGAGTTGAGTCCTGATAAGCCTCGCGTAATTCATCGAACGAGACATTGCGGAACCCCGGATCGCTGACCTTGGGCGATATCGACGCCGTGCGATTGGTGGGCCCGAGGACGCCTGCGACATAGCAGACGCGACCCGGCGTTTCGCTTTCGGCAATCGCAGCAGCTTCGCGCGCAATCCGCGCACTCTCGACATTCATCTCGTAGGAAACAGCTTCAAGCTGATAGTCGCCCTGCGCAATGACAGTCGCACCGAACGTATTCGTCTCAGCAATGTCGGCGCCGGCGCGGAAATATTCCAGATGGATATCGCGCAAAATGTCAGGCCGCACGAGGCCGATCAGTTCATTGTCACCCTTGAGATCAACAGGATGATCCTTGAAGCGGTCGCCGCGAAAATCGGCTTCCGTCAATTTGTAACCCTGGATCATTGTGCCCATAGCGCCATCGAGAACAAGCACGCGGTTCTTGATGTCGCTCTTCAAATGGGCAATGCGTTCGTCTCTGTTCATCTTACTTGTCCTTATGCCACTGGCGCTGGTGTCGGCACCGGCTGCCGGTGGATGCCCAACACATTGCAAATCGCAAATGTCAGGTCGGCCTGATTGAGTGTGTAGAAGTGGAAGCGGTCAAAGCCATAGGCGCGCAGGCGATTCACCTGCTCCGCCGCTACATAGGCCGCAATCAGCTTGCGCGTTTCCAACTCGTCATCCAGCCCGACATAATAGTCTTCGAGCCATTTGGGAATGGACGCACCACAGCGATTCGCCATGCGCTTGGTGCCTTTGAAATTTGTCGTCGGCATGATGCCCGGCACCAGCGGCACATCAATGCCCGCACGGCGCACGGTATCGAGAAAACGCGCGTGCTTTTCGGTGTCGAACACAAATTGTGAAATGGCACGCGTCGCACCGGCATCAACCTTGCGTTTCAAAAGCTCAATGTCGGCCTCAAGCGACACGGACTCAGGATGCACTTCGGGATAGGCACTGACGATCACTTCAAAGTCACCGATCTTGCGTATCCCTTCGATAAGGTCTGGCGTCGATTGATAGCCTTGTGGATGCGCAACATAAGGCGCACCGAGTTCCGGCATGTCGCCGCGCAGGGCGACAATGTGGCGGATGCCGGCGTCCCAATAGCTGCGGATCACATCATCGGTCTCGCCCTTCGAGGCGCCGACGCAGGTGAGATGCGCAGCAGGCTTCAATGTCGTTTCCTGCACGATGCGCTTCACAGTGCCATGCGTGCGCTCGCGCGTGGAACCGCCCGCACCATAAGTGACCGACACGAGTTCGGGCTGGAACGGTTCCAGACGGCGGATTGAACGCCAAAGATTGTCTTCCATCTCCGGCGTCTTGGGCGGGAAAAATTCAAACGACACCTGTGTCGTATCCGATGCGCTTGTTGTTTTTGTTTCGCTCATGCGCTTGTGTCCTCCAAAGTACCGGCCCGTTCCGCTTTCGCCTGCTGGCGACCGGCCGGTTTGTCGGCTGTATAAATAACCACCGTCAGCGTTTCGCCGCTCTCGCCTTCCGGCGCGGGCAAGCGACGCATCTCGGTCATGGTGAGACCGGCGAGTGCGAGCCAGTGCTTAACTTCATCTTCGCTGAAGCCCAACCGACGATGAGCCTGTTCTTCGCGCAGAAAATCGAGTTCATGCGGCGCAAAATCCGCAATCAGCAACCGGCCGCCGGGTTTCAACACACGCACAGCCTCAGCCACCGCCGCTGCGGGATCGTCGAGGTAATGCAGCACCTGATGCAGCGTCACGAGATCGGCGGCATCATCGGCCACCGGCAGATCATAAAGATCACCCTGACGTAGCGAACAATGCTCGATGCCCGACTGGTCCAGCGTCGCGCGCGCGAAGGCCAGCATTTCCGATGAAAGGTCGATGCCGAGGCTGGTTTGGGCCTTTGGTCCGATGAGCTCAATCATGCGGCCCGTTCCTGTACCCAGATCGACGAAATTCTCGATGACCCGCCCGCTGGTCACGAGGTCCATGATCGTTTGCTCGACCTTGGCCTCCGGCACATGCAGCGAGCGGATGCGGTTCCACTCAACGACATTGACCCTGAAAAACTCCGCCGCTCGTTCGGAGCGCGCGGCACGCACCGCGTCGAGGCGTTCGATATCGCGCGCAATGGTCGGGTCATCTGCCGGAATAAGCCCGCTGAGCAAACCCGCCAGTTTCACTCCTGCCCCATTTTGCGAACGGCGATAAAATACCCAGCTTCCTTCGCGGAACCGGTCCAACAAACCGGCTTCGCACATCAGTTTCAGATGACGGCTGACGCGGGGCTGGCTCTGGCGCAAAATCTGGGTGAGTTCGGTCACCGTGAGTTCGCTCTTGGCCAAAATGGCAAGCAAACGCAAACGGGTAGGCTCACCCGCCGCACGCAATCCTGCCAATAGCTCGTCCATGTTCGCTCCCGCTTCCAAGTACAACACATAAACATATCTTTATGTACATATTCAAGAGGAAATCTGCGACCCAAAGGATGACATTTGCGCAACAGTGAAGCCATCTGGAAACGCTTGCCATGCGCAGCGGCTGGTTAAGACTCTTGCGGTATGCTAGCAAGGTCAATGGGTCTGGGGACTTAGGCGGCGCAGAATTGCGCCAACTTTGAGGGTTTTTGCGACGTGAGTCGTCGCGATTGATACCTCCCCCCATTCCCCGTGAAAAAGAGTGCCACGCCGCTACCCCCCTTGGCGCCTACTGAGGCCAAATAACGGACCATAATAATGAACTTGGTTGCGCGACCCCTTCATCTCAGCGTCAAAATCGCTTGTCTCGGTCTAGCGATTTCGCTCGCCGCTTGCGCGACGCGCCCCGACGCAGCCAATCCGGCAGCGGTCCAGGCTTACGAAGAAACCAACGACCCAATCGAACCGGTGAACCGTTATTTCTTTGAGCTCAATCGCTTCTTCGACACGATCCTGATCAAGCCGCTCGCCACTTGGTATGACGGCGTTGTGCCCAACGCGGGTCGTCAGGGTATCCGTAATTTCCTCGACAACTTCCGCAGCCCGGTTGTGATCGCCAATGACAGCTTGCAGGGCAACTGGGACCGCGCCGGTTCCGCTGCTTCGCGCTTCGGCATCAATTCAACCGTCGGCGTGCTCGGACTTTTCGATCCGGCAACCGGCATGGGTTATCCCCAGCACCGCGAAGATTTCGGCCAGACGCTCGCCACCTATGATGTGCCCGAAGGCCCCTACATCTTCCTGCCGGTCCTTGGGCCCTCACCGCCCCGCGACCTCACTGGATTTGCGGTCGATTCGTTCTTTGATCCGCTCACCTATATCTATTGGGGTGGTCCCTACACGGTGCCGGTCACACGCTTTGTCATCAACGGCATCGACGTGCGCTCGCGCAACCTCGGCACGCTTGACCAGATCGAACGCACCTCCGTCGATTATTACGCCACCGTGCGTAGCCTCTATCGTCAGAGCCGTGCCAATGAGATCGCGAATGGCGAGACAGATCAGGAAAATCTGCCCGACATCGACAACCTAAATTTCGACACAAACGAACCTCAGGCTGTTGCTCCGTAAGGGACGCAGACTGACGGACTTATAACCACTGTCATCTGCCCGACTTCCGACAACCGCACATGTCGGCACTATGTGTTTTGGGCTATGACCATTGGACAATGCCGGCTCAGACCGGCGCAGGAGAGCATTGAATGACCCCCGCCCTTCTTATGCGCAAGCTGATCGCGCCCATCGCTTTCGCCTGCACTCTGCTTGCAGTCAGCTTCACCGTAAGCGCGCCTGCCTACGCCGCCGGTGACGAAGCCGCTGAGGCTTTCGTCAATGACGTGTCGAGCCGCGCCATTGCCATCATCAGCGACAAAAGCGCCGACAACCCGGCCCGCCAGGTCGCTTTCGGAAAGCTGCTCGATGAAACAGCCGACTGGCCAAAAATCGCTGCCTTCGCTCTCGGCCAATATCTGCGTCTACCGACTCCCGAACAAAAGGCCGAATATCTAGGTCTCGTGCGCGATTTCGTGGTCAAAGTTTATGTGACGCGCCTGGCCGACTATCACAATGAAAAGCTCGTCATCACCAGTTCCAAGCCCAAGGGCGACAAGCAGGCGATAGTGGAGAGCCAGATCGATTTCACCAATGGCCGTGAGCCGGTGAAAGTCACTTGGTGGCTGATCAAAGACGCCTCCGGTTCATACAAGATTTTTGACCTGAACGTCGTCGGCATCTGGCTCGCGCAGGAACAGCGCTCGTCTTTCACGTCGGTCATCTCAAACAACAAAGATGATTTCAACGCCCTGCTGACGCACCTGAAATCACAGATCAACGCCCATTAACGAACACTTGGCGGACTGAACAAACGAAAACGGCGCGGGAACAATCCCGCGCCGTTTTTGTTGTGCCTTGCAGAACTTCAGCGACTGAAGCGCTTGTACTTGATGCGATGCGGCACTTCCGCTTCTGCACCCAGACGCTTTTTCCGATCCGCCTCGTAATCCTGATAATTGCCCTCAAACCATTCGACGTGGCTATCACCTTCGAAAGCAAGAATATGCGTCGCGATCCGGTCGAGGAACCAGCGATCATGGCTGATGACAATGGCGCAACCGGCAAAGGCCACCAACGCGTCTTCGAGCGCGCGCAATGTATCAACGTCGAGATCGTTTGTCGGTTCGTCGAGGAGCAACAGGTTTGCCCCCGACTTGAGCATCTTGGCAAGATGCACACGATTGCGCTCGCCGCCTGACAGAAGTCCGACTTTTTTCTGCTGGTCGCTGCCCTTGAAATTAAAGGCGCCGACATACGCCCGGCTCGGCATCGTCGTTTTACCTAGTTCGATAATGTCGGTGCCGCCCGAAATTTCTTCCCACACGGTTTTCGTCGCGGTCAGATCATCGCGGCTCTGATCGACATAGCCCATGACGACCGTGTCACCGACCTTGAGCGTGCCCTGATCCGGTGTTTCCAATCCGGTCAACATACGAAAAAGCGTTGTCTTACCCGCGCCGTTGGGACCGATGATGCCGACAATGCCGCCCGGCGGTAGCTGGAAAGACAAATCCTCGATGAGCAAGCGGTCGCCGAAAGCCTTATTGAGACCGGTCGCTTCGACCACCGTTCCGCCGAGACGCGGACCGGCGGGAATGATGATTTGCGCTTTGCCATCCTGTTGCTTGCCCGCCTCTTGCAACAATTCGTCATAAGCATTCACGCGCGCCTTGCTCTTAGCCTGCCGGGCCTTGGGGCTCTGGCGGATCCACTCAAGCTCGCGCGCCAAAGTGCGCTGCACAGCTTCCTCCTGACGACCTTCCTGCTCGAGCCGTTTCGATTTCTGCTCCAGCCACGACGAATAATTGCCTTCGTAGGGAATGCCCGACCCGCGATCCAGTTCCAAAATCCAACCGGTCACATTGTCGAGGAAATAGCGGTCATGGGTGACGAGCACCACGGTACCGCCATAAGCCTTCAGATAGCTCTGCAACCAAGCAACGGATTCCGCGTCGAGATGGTTGGTGGGTTCGTCGAGAAGCAGCAGGTCAGGCGCGGCGAGCAACAACGCACAAAGCGCAACGCGGCGCTTTTCACCGCCCGATAGCGTCGTCACATCCGCCGAGCCATCCGGGCAACGCAGCGCGTCCATCGCCATTTCGACCTGACTGTCGAGGTCCCACAGGTTTTGTGCGTCGATGATGTCCTGAAGCTTGGCCATTTCCTCGGCCGTCTCATCGGAATAATTCATCGCCACTTCATTATAGCGATCGATGAGCGCCTTCTTCTCCTTGGCCCCTTCCATCACATTGCCGAGAACGTCTTTGGTGGGATCGAGCACAGGCTCCTGCGCGAGGTAGCCGATCTTGGCGCCTTCCGCGGCCCATGCTTCGCCGGTGTGATCCTTATCCACGCCTGCCATAATCTTCAGCAGCGTCGATTTACCGGCACCGTTGAGACCCACAACGCCAATTTTGACACCCGGCAGGAACGACAGGCGAATGTCCTTCAGGACCTGTTTGCCGCCCGGATAGGTCTTGGACAACCGGTCCATGACATAGACATATTGATAGGAGGCCATGCGCCGCTCGCTCTCGAAATTCTGTGAATTGCCATTGAATTGTGTGCGCCACTTCTAGCGGATCGGGCTTCGCGCGGCAATCTTTGCAAGCCTTGACCGTCGCCTGTACAGCGCGCCCCTGCTATGCTGCCGAAAAGGCCGAAGCGGAAGCCGCTCGCCTGTCGAGAGACGGACCTCTGGAGACCACAGAATGACCCCCCTTGCCCGCCTCTCCGTCGAGACAATCCGTTCGTTCGATTTTGTCGCTCTGGTGCTGGCCGCTACCGCTCTCTATGCCGTTCTTGCCCTAGGGTTGCTGCCGGCCTTTCTCTCCGGTGTCCTCGTCTACGAGCTTGTTCATATTGTTGCTCCTGCCCTGCGTAACTGGGGCTTTTCCCACCAAACCGGAAAAGTCTTCGCTTTGATTTTTCTCTCACTCGCCTTCATTTTGCTGCTGGCCGCCGCCGCCACCGGTCTCACGTCGATGCTGACCGACAGCTCCGACAACGTGGTCATCCTGCTGCGCAAAATGGCCGACGTGGTGCAAGCCGCAAAATCTTATCTGCCTGCCTGGACACACAGCTATGTGCCCGCCAGCGCCGACGACTGGCAGACCCAGGCCTCGCAATGGCTGCGCGAAAACGCCGGCGCCTTGCAAAGTCTGGGGGAAAATTTCGGGCGCATACTCTTTCACATCATTGTCGGCGCTGTCGTCGGCGGTCTTGCCGCTATGGGCCCTGTCGCCGCGCCGCCGTCGAGTCTGCCGCCATTGCGCGGTGCATTGCTTCTGCGGGCACAGACACTCGGCACATCCTTTCGCCGCGTCGTCTTTGCGCAAGTCCGCATCTCGGCCATGAACACCGTGCTGACAGGCTTCTATCTTTCGATCATTCTGCCCGCGATCGGTGTCCACCTGCCCTTCGTCAAGACGATGATTGCCGTCACCTTCATCACAGGCCTGCTGCCCGTGGTCGGTAATCTGATTTCTAACACCGTGATCGTCGTCGTGAGCCTCGGCATGTCGGCCTATGCCGCCATAGGCTCGCTCGTATTCCTCGTCGTCATTCACAAACTCGAATATTTCGTCAATGCCCGCATCATCGGCACACAGATCCGCGCCCGCGCATGGGAATTGCTCGTCGCCATGCTCGTCATGGAAGCATGGTTCGGCGTGCCGGGCATTATCGCCGCACCGATCTATTATTCTTATCTGAAAGACGAGCTGTCGGCGCGCGAGTTGATCTAGTCAAAGGCACGTGACGAAAGCCGCCACGCCGCAATGACGGCGCAGAACGCCACCGGCACAAAGGCACCAAACAACCAGAACGCTCCCGCATGGGCTATCTCAGCATCAATGCCGTCGGCAAAACCCAGAAAATTGGCGATCACGCCCGCGCCCGCCGACCCCGCCGCATAGCCTATCATCTGCATCGTCGGCACAGCGGCTGACGCGAGTGAGCGTTCGTCATCGGGCACCGAAACAATGATCCGTCGCGTGATGAACGACCAGGCAAGACCAAAACCACCGCCGAGAAACGCCGCCGCAACACAGATCACCGCCAGTGGTCCGGCACCCATTGCGAGAGTCAGCAAGACGCTGGCGACAAGCACGCTCAGAGCGCCTGCTTTGAGCATTATACCTTCCCAACGTACACCAAGACCCGCAACAGCCAGCGCTGTCACCGTCCATGCCGCGGACTCAATGGCCAAAATATATCCGGCCACCAAAGGCGAAGTGCCGAACAGGGCCTGCAATATGGCAGCGCCATAAACAGAGAAGGCAATTGCCGAGGCAGACATGGCGAAAATCATCGCATAGCCGGAACCTGCCGCCGTCGCAAAATGACGGCTTGCGCGCGGCAACAAAGGCGAACGCGCATCACCGTCAAGACGCAAAAACTCGCCCATTAACGCAAGCCCGAAGATACCAAGCACAAGCGCGACCCAGACGTCGAGCACAATGCCAGCCACGCCGATAGCACCGATGCCGACAGTCAGCAGCACAAGCTGCGCCAGCGGCAGTGCACCTCCTTCATTCTTGGGACGCACGGGGCTCAACAAAAAGTAGGCGGCGACTGCGAAGCCGACACCCTGCATAGCAAAGAACCAAAAAGCCCAACGCCACAGGCCCGCTTCGGCAAATAATCCGCCGATCAGTGGACTGAGCAATGTCGCGCCGCCCCACACACCCGACACAGATGCCAGCACACGCGGCCAGAGACTTTCGGGAAAGACTGTCCCGATGGCGACATAGCAAAGGCCGACGACCCAACCGGCACCCACGCCTTGCAACACACGTCCGATCAGGAACAACGCAATGTCGCCCGCCGCCGCGCTGATGACGCAGCCGACAACATAGACAAGCGCCGCCATGACCGTGCTGGAGCGCAACCCGATGCGTAACGAAATCTGCCCCGCCGTCGCGCCCGCCAGAATGGCGCCGAGAATGAAGCCTGCGATGGTCCATGCGAAATAGGCATAGCCGCCGATGTCTGCGGCGACACTTGGCATAATGGTGGCGGTCATCAAACTGTCGGCTGCATTCAGCCAGATGCCGAGACAGATGAGCGCAAAACGCGCCAACCTGCCCTTCTCCATCAATTGGCCCCAGCCTGTATTCTCCGAGGCACTCATGTGAAGGAAGACCTATTCGCTACGCTTGAAAATCAACGACGTATTGACACCGCCAAAGGCAAAATTGTTTGACATCACATGCGTGGCATCAATATCGCGAAAACTGCCTGTGATGTAATCGAGCTTGCCGCATCGCTCATCGACCTGATTGAGATTGAGATTAGGTGCGAATTTCTTGTCGCGCATCATCTCAATCGTGAGCCAGGCCTCCACCGCTCCGCATGCACCGAGCATATGACCGAAATATCCCTTTAGCGAATGGATCGGAACGTCTGATCCTAACACTTCTGATGTTGCTAGTGTTTCGGCAATGTCGCCCTGCACAGTCGCTGTGCCGTGACCACTGACAAAATCAATATCCTTTGGCAGCAAACTGGCGTCGGCCAGCGCGAGTTTCAAGGCCTCGCCCATTGTTTCGGATTGCGGATCGGTGACATGGGTCCCGTCCATGTTTGTTCCGAAACCGACGATCTCGGCGAGAATTGTCGCGCCGCGCGCCAGCGCATGCTCTCGCTCTTCAAGAATGAGCGCCGCACCACCCTCGCCGATCACTAGACCGTCGCGGTCCTGATCATAAGGCTGCGGCGTTTTCTGCGGCGTCGTATTCTTGCAGCTGGTGGCAAACAATGTGTCGAAGACAATCGCCATCGTCGGGCACAATTCCTCCGCGCCGCCAGCAACCATTACATCCGCATGGTTATGTTTAATCGCTTCGTAGGAATAGCCGATGGCCTGTGAACCGGAAGTGCAGGCCGACGAAGTGGTAATGACGCGACCACGCAAGCCGAAATAGATGCCGACATTGATGACCGCCGTGTGGCTCATCATCTTGATATAGCTCATTGCCGTGAGGCCGGTCGCTTCGCCCGTGTCCATGAATTTGACGAAACCTTTGGTGGGTTCCGTCGATCCATAGGACGAACCAAAGGCGCAGCCTGTGCGGCCGGATTTGAGCACGGGATCATCCGTCAGGCCCGCCGCCGCGAAGGCACTTTCAGCCGCCTTCACCGCAAAGGCGCTGCAGCGCCCCATCGAACGCATGGCTTTGCGCGGAAATGATTTCTCATGCTCGAAGTAATCCACCGGCCCGCCGAGACGCGTTTTCAGATCGGTGAGCTTGTCCCAATCCTTGATGTATTTGATGCCGCTGCGGCCTTCATGCATGGCGGCGCGAATGTCCGGCCACGTTGCCCCTAGCGGCGTCATACCGGCCATGCCTGTGACAACCACGCGCCGCATCAGCAAATGCCTCCGTTGACCGATATAACCTGCCGCGTCATGTAGCTTGCTTCCTCCGACAACAAAAAGGCAACGATGCCGCAGACATCCTCAACTTTGCCAAGACGTTGCATCGGGATCATTTTCAGAATTTCCTCCACCGGCGCCTTTTCGATCATCGCTGTTTCGATGACGCCGGGCGCCACGCAATTAACGGTGATGTTACGCGTGGCAAGTTCCACCGCCAGCGCTTTGGTGGCACCGATGATGCCAGCCTTCGCCGCACTGTAATTGACCTGACCGCGATTGCCGATAATGCCAGACACAGATGAGATGGTCACAATGCGCCCGCCGTCGCGACGCCGGATCATCGGCATGGTCAGCGGATGAATGACATTGAAAAATCCATCGAGATTTGTGGTCAGCACCTGATCCCAATCATCGCCTTCAAGCGCCGGAAAAGCATTGTCACGCGCGATGCCGGCGTTGAGCACGATGCCCCAATAGGCACCATACGCAGCGATGTCACTATCAAGCGCCGCCTTTGTTGCCGCACGGTCAGCTACATCAAAACCGATAACGCGACCTGAGCCGCCTTCCAATTTGATCGCCTGCAATGTCTCTTCGGCCCCGGCACGATCTTGCCCGTAATGAACACTGACAGGAAAGCCCGCACGCGCAACACGCAAGGCAATGGCCTTGCCGATGCCTTTGCTCGCACCGGTCACAAGGATAGATTTGGGAAGCGGTGCCTTGTTCATGCGCCATCCTCCGGCAATTTAAATTCACCGCCCTCAGGACGATAGACATTCAGCGATGCCGTCACCAGCTCTTCGCCGAAAGCGTTGATGACACAATCAAACGACGCCATGCCGCCCTCGCTAAACACTATGTTCACATGCACCGAAAGAAGCGTATCGGCGAGAAAATATTTGACCTT
>TARA_R110000868_G_scaffold1253_6_pt1 | contig 22239 bp, 21 predicted proteins | sample TARA_R110000868 | Tara Oceans TARA_R110000868 (sample SAMEA4397489) | marine metagenome | biome: Polar Biome; feature: [SRF] surface water layer (ENVO:00010504); material: water (ENVO:00002006), including particulate matter (ENVO:01000060) such as... | depth 5 m | reverse complement strand
GTCGCGGCCGGGCATGTGATCCCTGAACAGGACGGACCCCATGGTAGTCGGCATTTCCTTCACATCGCCCTGGTCCTTCATGGCCAGCGGGATGCCGTGCAACGGCCCGACCGGGCCCGATTTGGCAAAGGCCGCATCGAGCGCATCGGCCTGCGCCAGCGCTTCCGGGTTGGTCGAGATCACCGAATTGATATTGGGACCGCCCTTGTCGAATTTCTCGATCCGGTCGAGATAGGTTTCGACCAGCTTGCGGGCCGTCAGCGTGCCCGCGGCATAGGCCGCATGAATGTCGGCGATGGTCGCATCGATGATGTCGAATTCTGTTCCGGCGGCGGTCATTTTATCCCTTTCGGTTTGCGGCTACAGGTCGGTTGCCATCCGTCCGGAGATATTCGCAAATCTTTTGCTGCCGCGCAAAACAGACATTCTGCAATGCCGGAACCGGCTCAGGCGCGTTCGCCCAGTTCGATCATGTACCCGTCCGGGTCTTTCACGAAAGCGATGACGGACGCATTCGGTCCGCCATGCTTCAGCGGGCCCGGCGGCCGCGGGATTTCATGGCCCTCCTGCTCGATCTTTTCGCACAGGCCGTAAATATCGGGCACGCCGATCGCGATATGGCCGAAACCGGCGCCCTTCTCGTAGTCGTCGTCCCTGCCCCAGTTATAGGTCAGCTCGATCGCTGGCGAGGTGTCCTCGTCGCCATAGCCGACGAAAGCCACCGAGTATTTGCCGCCTTCATTGTCGATCCGGCGGAACACGGTCATGCCGAATATCCGGGTATAGAAATCGATCGATGCGTCCAGGTCTTTGACCCGCAGCATGGTATGGCGAATGCGCGGCCGGGAACTTTTGACGACGTCCCAGCCGGAGCTTTCCGGTTTGTCGTTCATCGCTATGCCTCTCTGTCCGGTTTGACGGGTTTCCGCTGGCTTTCACGATAGCTCACGTAATAGGTGCTCGAACAGATTACCGCGGCGCCGATCCATGTCCACAGATCGGTCGACTGGCCGAAAACCATCCAGCCGAGCAGCGCGATCATCGGCAGTTGCACGTAGTTCACGATCACCACGACGCTGGCCGGCGCCACCCGGAAAGCGCGGGTCTGGCATTGCTGCGCGCCGACAGTGCACACGCCGAGCGCGACCAGCAGCGGAATGTCCCCAACGCCCGGCGGGGTCCAGTGAAAAAATGCGCCGATCGCCGCACACGGGATCATCAGCGTATAGAGATAGAACACCATGGCGTTCGGGCTTTCCGTCGCGGTCAGTTTCTTGCTGCCGATCAGGGCGGCGGAAAACGAAGCCGCCGCGACCAGGGTCGCCACCGCCGAAAACGAAATCTCGATCACGCCGGGACGCAGGATGATCAGCGCGCCGGCAAACCCGACCGCGGTGGCCGACCACCGGTGCAGTCCCGGCCGCTCCGCCAGCCAGATCACCGCCAGCACCAGCGTGAACAGGGGCATGGTGAACATCAGCGCGTTCGCATCCGCGAGCGGCATGCCCGCAATACCGTACATCCAGGCAACGGCGCCGACATAGCTGAAAAACATCCGCCACAGATAAAGCCGCAGCTTGCCGGTGCGAAGCCCGCCGACCCCGACGGTAAACAGCCAGGGCAGCATGAACGCCGACCCGAGAACCGCCCGAAAAAAAACGATCTGGTTCACATCGAAGGTTTCGGACAGCGCGCGCACCACGACATAGATCAGCGCATAGAACATGCTCGACAGGATCATCCACAGCACGCCGCGGACGGAACCGGATTGATGGGCGGTGAAGAGCGTTCTGAAATCCATGGGAACTCGCTGCGGGGGCCGTCCCGGTGAACCCGGGAACCGCGCCGCCAGAGTCCGCTATTTCACCGCACCGGACAAGAGCGCGCGGGACGATGCAGGCGAGCTATGCGTTCAACGCTTGGCCCATAATCGTGTAGCGGCGCATCATCCGGGTCTGGTCCCGCGGAAAGTCGGTGCGGGCATGCATGGTGCACCAGTTGTCCCACATCAGCATGTCGCCGCGCCGCCATTTGTGGTCGTAGATTATACCGGCGGATTTCACGTGGGCATTGAGATCGTCGATGATCGCGCGGCTCTCGTCCTCGTCGTACCCTTCGATCATGGCCGACATCAGTTCGTTGACATACAGCGCCCGCCGCCCCGATTTCGGGTGGGCGATGACGATGGGCTGCCAGCGATGGTCGTATTTATCGATACCGTCTTTCAGGTTCACCCGCTCGGTCGGCAGGTATTTGTAGACATGCAACACCCGGCGGCCGTCGATTTTGGCCTTCAGGTCGTCGGACAGCGTCTCCCACGCGTCGTACATGTTGGCGAACAGCGTATGGCCGCCGACGCGGGTGACCTCCATCGCATAGAGCATCGTGCCCCAGTCGGGCTCGGCCGCGTAACACTTGTCATGGTGGAAAAACATCTCGCCGTCCGGCAGCGAGCCGATCGGCACGCCGTTCTTGCGGACATTGGTGACCAGCATGATGTTCTCGGCCTGTTTTCCCTCGGGCCGCTCGTCGACCTTGCGGAGCCTGCCGCCGAGCGGGCCGAAGCTTTCACAGAATGCGCGATGGGATTCCGGCGTCAGGTCCTGGCCGCGGAACAGCAGAACCAGATGATCGATCCAGGCCCGGACCAGCGCATCCCGCGTGCCGTCGTCCAGCGGCTGCGCGAGATCTAGGCCGCGCACTTCCGCACCGAGGGAATCATGCAGCGCATGGAGCGTGAAACCGGTCATCGAGTACTTATATGGGCGGCCAGAAGGACCGGTCAATGTCCCAAGCTGGGAAGGTTAAAGTTCTTCTTCCGCCGACATATCGGCCTGTATCGGATTCACGCCGATGATCACCTGATTGAGATAATCTTCGACCTGTTCCGTCATTTCGTCGACCTTGGCGTTGAAGAAATGATCGGCGCCTTCGACGACCCGGAAATCGATCGTGATTTCGCGCTGATGAGCGAGTTTTTCGGCAAGCGCGCCCACGGTATCCACCGGCACCACCTTGTCGGCGGCGCCATGCAGGAACAGGCCCGAGGACGGGCACGGCGCCAGGAAGGAGAAGTCGTAAAGACTGGCGGGCGGCGCAACCGAGATAAAACCGGTAATTTCCGGGCGGCGCATCAACAATTGCATGCCGATCCAGGCCCCGAACGAAAACCCGCCGATCCAGCACTGGGGCGCATCGGGATTCGCGGATTGCAGCCAGTCGAGCGCCGCCGCTGCATCCGACAGTTCGCCGATGCCTTCGTCGTAACCGCCCTGGGACCGGCCAACGCCGCGGAAATTGAACCGCAGCACGGAAAATCCCCGTCGCACGAAGCAGTGATACATCTGGTAGATCACGCGGTTGTTCATCGACCCGCCGTATTGCGGGTGCGGATGGAGCATCAATGCGATCGAGGGGCTTTCCTGCTTGCTGTGGTGATAACGGCCTTCAAGCCGGCCTTCGGGTCCGTTAAAAATGATTTCCGGCATCAAGTATTTCCTGTCAATTCCGTATCGCGACCGCCGCACCGCGGATTGTCCGCGGCACCTGGCACTGGTTGACTAACCCGTCGCGAAACGTAAATTCCATCCCAACAGGGCGTTATCGCACCTGAAACGCAGTGGTATTTTTCGGTCGGATTTTGAGCCGGCGGACTATAACACAATCGCAGGGACCAAATTCAAGCATTCCGGACACATTGCCCGCGCTTTTTTTACCGTCATCAATAACGAGGCGTTAACCCGACATGACCGACCGCCTTTATCTGGACTACAACGCGACGGCGAAAATCCGCCCGGAGGTGATCGATGCGCTTGGCCAGGCGATGGCCCGCGTCGGCAATGCATCGTCGGTTCACGGCGCCGGCAGAGAGGCACGGAAGTCGGTCGAGGACGCGCGGCGGAAGGTGGCGGCCCTCGTCGGCGCGGCGCCAGGCCAGGTCGTCTTTACCAGCGGCGGCACCGAGGCCGACAACCAGGTCATGCGGACGGCCGACCCGGCCCGGACCTTTGTCAGTGCGATCGAGCACCCGGCCGTCCTGGATGCCTGTCCCGGCGCGTACCGTGTGCCGGTTGACGCCGATGGCGTGATCGCCCTGGATGCGCTCGATACCATGCTGGCGGCGGCCGACGCGCCGCAACTGGTTGCCCTGATGCTCGCCAATAACGAAACGGGCGTGCTGCAGCCGGTCGCGCAGGCCGCCGAAATCGCCCACCGCCACGGCGCAGCACTGCATTGCGACGCCGTGCAGGCGGTGGGGAAGATAACCGTCGACTTTGCAGTGCTCGGCGCCGACACGATGGCCCTGACCGGCCACAAATTCGGCGGTCCGCAGGGTATCGGCGCGCTGATTGTCAAAACCCCTGAAAGCGCGGACTGCCTGATGCGCGGCGGCGGCCAGGAGCACGGCCTGCGCGGCGGCACGGAAAGCGTCGCCCATATCGTCGCCCTCGGCGTGGCGGCGGAGATCGCGATGAAACGGATGGACAGCTACGCTGCGCTGGCGGATATCCGCGATCGTATGGAAGCGCGTCTCCTTCAATCGACGCCGGGCATGCGGATCTTCGGCGGATCCGCCCCGCGCCTGCCCAACACGTCGAAAATGATGATGCCGGGCGTGACGTCCGAGACCCAGGTGATGGCCTTCGACCTTGCCGGTATCGAAGTCAGCGCCGGATCGGCCTGTTCCGCCGGCCGGATCGAGCCACCCTACGTGCTGACAGCAATGGACGTTCCCGACCGCGAAGCGCTGTGCGCTCTCCGCGTCAGCCTGGGCTGGGATACCGCCGCGGAAGATATCGACCGGTTCATCGCCGAATGGACGCGGATTTTCGAGCGTGCCGGCGGCGCACCGGCGGCAGAGTAAAACAACATGACAAAAGTTATTTTCGTATCCCCGGACGGCAGCCACACTGAAACGGAGGTCGCCGAGGGCACGTCAATTCTGCAAGCCGCTTGGGACAACAGGATCGATATCGAAGGCGCCTGCGAAGGCTGCATGGCATGTTCCACATGTCACGTTATTGTGGACGCGGAACATTTCGACCTCCTGCCGGATCCCGGCGAAGAAGAGGAAGACCTGCTCGACCTCGCCTGGGGCGTTCGCCCGACATCGCGTCTGGGCTGTCAGGTCACGGTAACGAAGGTGCTCGACGGCATTCGGGTCACGTTGCCGTCGACCACGAACAACCAGATGTAGCCATAAGCCGAATGTCCCGGCGCGGCGATCAGCGAAGCATGATGTCGGGCTGGATCGTGGCGTTCTGCATCTCGCAAAACACCGCGTCCCCGACCCGAATGACCGTCGGCCGTTCGTTCAGAACGTTAACGGTTGCCAGTCCGGTGCCGTCTTTCTCCAGGAATTCCACATCCTTGACGTTCCGACGCTGGAAAATCACTTCGCCCTTCACAGCGGCAGCAGAAGTACAAACGAAATTGCACCCGCCCTGCAGACACGAAATGACGTAGCTCCACCTGACCTGCTGCTGGGCGGAGGCCTGAGACGAAACGGCGAAAACAAGTACGAAGACGAAGCAGAAAATTTTCATCGAAGCGGCTCCCTATCAAACCTTGTCCCGGCACTTCAGCGCCGATGGCGTAGCAGAAATGGTATCATACCAACGACGATAACGAGAACTGCGCTGACGGAGACGGTCGCGGCCATCGGGACCGGGGTGCCATCGGCCGTGAACCCGTATATCTGCGTGAAGACCCCGGCGGCAAGCAGCTGAATGAATACTCCCACCCCGGCACCGGTCCCGGCGAGCGCGCCGGATGCATTGATCGCGCCGGACTGCGCGTTGGGCAGCGAAATGCCCTGCGCCATGATCGCAAAATAACCGGGCAGAAATACGGTAAGCGGACTGACATGCCCGGCAAACAGGAAACCCGACTGAACGAGCGCGCTGACGGTCATCAGCAGGCTGCCTGCAAGCACCATCTTTTCCGGCGCGACCCGTCCCGCCAGCCGGCTCGACAGCATAGATCCCGTCAGAAACCCTGCCGGGAAACACATGAAATACAGGCCGAATTCGGCGGCGGGCCGGCCGAGATAGTCGATCATCAGGAACGAACTGGCCGACGCCATCGTAAAGAACACGCCGGTGCTGAAGCCGGACTGAAAGACATAGGCGCTGAACTTGAGATCACCGAAAAGACGTGCGTAGTCCCGAAACGGCGCGAAACGGACCCCGCTCGCCGCGCGCTCGGTGTGGGTTTCGAACATGACCGCCCAGCACACCACCCCAAGAACGGCCCCGAACACCGTCGCCGCCGCAAGCACGGCGCGCCAGCCTGCGAAATCGACCAGCGCCCCGCCGACCGGTGTCGATATCATCGGGCCGAGCGCATAGGCCATCGTCAGATAGGAAATCACCTTCACGAGCTTGTCCGCGCCGAACACGTCGCGCGCAATCGCACGGGCCAGCCCAAGGCCGCCGCCGCCGCCCACCGCCTGCAATATGCGTCCCGCGATCAGCAGCCAGATGTTGTCCGCCATGGCCGAACAGGCCGCCCCCGCCACAAACAGCGCGATTGAACTCAGCAGGACGGGCCGCCTGCCGTACCGGTCGGAGAGCGAGCCGTAAAACAGCGACGCGAACGCCATCACAAAGAGCGGCACGCTGACCGTCAGGTTCACGATCGCTTCGGTGGTCGCGAAATCAGCCTTTACGCTGGGCAGCGCCGGCAGAAAAATGTGCAGGGACAAAGGCAGAAACGCCGTTGTCGCCCCCAGGACAATAATAAACAAGGGTCCGATTTTGCGGCCCGCGACGGATGTCATGTCAGCCGCCCGACCGGAGCAGCCGCTTTCCAGCGGCGCATCGTCACTGCATCGATGACGGGCCGGTCATGTCGCCGGGCGAGTTACTGTCGAGCAGGATACCGAGGCGCCGTGCGACCTCCTGATAGGCTTCCTCGACGCCGCCGAGATCGCGGCGGAACCGGTCCTTGTCCATGATCTCGTTGGTCGTCACGTCCCACAGACGGCAGTTGTCGGGGCTGATTTCGTCGGCGAGGACGATCCGCATTTCGTCGTTGCTCCACCAGCGGCCGAATTCCAGCTTGAAGTCGACAAGGCGGATTCCGACGGCGAGGAAAACTCCGGTCAGGAAATCGTTCACACGCAGAGACATATGCATGATCTCATCCATTTCCTGGGGCGACGCCCAGCCGAAAGCGGTGATATGCTCTTCGGAGATCATCGGATCGTCCAGGTCGTCCGACTTGTAGTAATACTCGACGATGGACCGCGGCAGGGCCGTGCCTTCTTCAAGGCCGAACCGCTTGGCAATCGATCCCGCGGCAACGTTTCTGATAACGACCTCGACGGGGATGATTTCCACCTCCCGGACCAGCTGTTCGCGCATGTTCAGCCGGCGCATGAAATGCGTCGGAATGCCGATCGCGCTCAGCCGGGTCATCAGAAATTCGGATATCCGGTTATTGAGTACGCCCTTGCCGGTTATGATGCCTTTTTTCTTGTTGTTAAAGGCGGTCGCGTCGTCCTTGAAATACTGGACCAGAGTACCCGGCTCGGGACCCTCAAAAATGACTTTCGCCTTGCCCTCGTAGATACGTCTGCGGCGGGACATACTCTGCCTCGATTATCTGGAGATATAAGCACTCTGGAGTGTGCTCTTGCCGTTCAGATATAGCGATTTGGCCCGTCCGGTCAATGGAAGCTTTAAAGAATCGGGCCCGTTTCCGGCCCGGCGCCGAAAAACGCGCAACATCGGTATCCACGCCACATTATTTCCACAATCTCCCCGCAATTATGGTCTATGAGCGTCCGGCTCAGAACCTCAACGCCCACTGGTCGGGACCATCGGCAGAATCCGACAGGGTCCGGGCAGAAGGACAGATCGCGCACCATGAATGCAGACTACCCGGGTCCGGGACGACGCTCTTTTCTCTCCGGTATTTCATCCCTGTTCGCGTTCTCGGGCGCGGTTGCCGGCATCGGCGGCAGAGCCCTCGCGCAAGACACGCCGGATAGCGGTCCGTTTTCCCATGCGGACGTAATCGCCGCCGCACGGGCGCTCTCGGCGCGGACCTATGCGCCCCCGCCATCCGTGCCCGCCGCCCTCGGCAATCTGTCCTATGACAGCTACCGGCAGATCCGTTTCCGGAAAAACCGGGCGATATGGGGCAAGACGCCTTCAAAATTCTCGATAGAGCTCTTTGCGCCCGGGTTCCTTTACAAGCAGGGCGTCGACGTATCCATCGTCGAGAACGGTACCGTATTTCCGGCACGGATCGATGCAGACGCCTTCGATGCACCGTCGCCCGACATCGGGGCGGTGCTTGCCGAGCTTGGAAAGTTTGCCGGTTTTCGGCTGCACTATCCGCTGAACCGCCCCGATTACCAGGACGAATTCGTCGTGTTCCAGGGCGCGAGCTATTTTCGGGCGGTGTCGCGCAACCAGAATTACGGACTGTCCGCCCGCGGTCTCGCCATCGACGTCGCCGAACCCACGGGAGAAGAATTTCCGGGCTTTCGCCGATTCTGGATCGAGCGCCCGTCGGCGCGGGCGCAAAGCATTGTCGTCCATGCCCTGCTCGACAGCCCCCGGGTTGCCGGCGCATACCGGTTCGGAATCTATCCCGGCAGTTCGACCGCGATGGACGTACAGATGACCCTTTTTCCGCGCGCGCCGCTAACGCATGTGGGCCTGGGGCCGCTGACGTCGATGTTTATGTTCGGCCCCGTCGATGCACCGGACAGCGACGACTACCGGCCCGCCGTGCACGACTCCCTCGGCCTCGCCATCGAGACCGGCGCCGGGGAACGGATATGGCGACCGCTCAGCAATCCCCGCAGTCTGCAGATCAGCGGCTTTGTCGATCAGAATCCCAGGGGATTCGGCCTGATCCAGCGCGAACGCCGGTTCGGTCATTTTCAGGACCTCGAAGCCAGCTACCAGACCCGCCCGTCCGCGTGGGTATCCCCGCAGGGGAACTGGGGTCGCGGGCAGGTGGTTCTGGTGGAAATACCCTCGGCTTCGGAAACCAATGACAATATTGTCGCCTATTGGCGGCCGCAGTCGGCGCTGACACCGGGCACACCCTTTTCCGCGTCCTACCGGCTTTCCTGGCCCGACGACGCGCCGCCTGCCGCCGATACGGCGCGGGTGATCCGCAGCGCCTTCGGGCGCACGTTCGACGGCAAGCATCGCCAGGCCGTTATCGATTACGGCGCGACCGACGCGGCCCCGCCGGGCCGGATCCGGGCGGATGTCGGCATCTCGTCCGGCACGCTGGTCGAGACCGTGACCCACCCCAATCCGGAAACCGGCGGCATCCGTGTCTTCGTCACCTTCGACCCCGGAAAAGCGGACCTTGTCGAATTCCGCGTTCAGCCCCGCCATCTCGGACAGCCGGTCGGCGAAACCTGGCTGTACCGCTGGACCGCGACCTAACATGACGGCGCCCAATACGCCGGCACTGCCGCCGGAGGCCGCGATCTCGATGCCGCGCCAACCGTTGAATGCCTGGCGCCAGCCGCCCCGAACCGGCGGGTCGCGGCGCGGGCGGTTCCGCCGGATGACCACCTCCGGCATACGGGGCCTGCTGGCCGCCGCTACCGGGGCATTGACCGCGTACGGAACATGGGAAATCTACGGCGTGATCGCCAAGGGTGGCGTGACGCCGCTTCAGTGGATATTCATGGCCGTATTCGCACTGACCTTCGCGTGGATATCGTTCGCGGCGTGCCAGGCGATTGCCGGGTTTTTCCGTCTCCTGTGGCAGTATATTACCCCTCGCCGGCAACATCCCGACGCGCCGCCGCTCCGCACTGCCGTTCTCTTACCCGTCTACAACGAAGAACCGGAGAGGATCGCCGCAGGCGTGCGCGCCATGGCGGCCGGGCTCGGCGCAAAAGCGCCGGGGCAATTTTCCTTTTTCCTTCTCAGCGATACAAACGCCCCCGACGCGTGGATCGGCGAAGAGGCCGTATTCGCGGCGTTGACCGAAGAAGCACTGCCGGAATGCCCGGTGTTCTATCGCCATCGCCGCGTCAACACCGAACGCAAGGCGGGAAACATCGCCGACTGGGTAGCCCGCTGGGGCGGCGCCTATGACGCAATGATCGTGCTCGATGCGGACAGCCTGATCGCGCCGGACACCATGATAGAGCTGGCCCGCCGCCTTTCGGCCGATGACAGCCTCGGGCTCATCCAGACGCTGCCGGGAATCGTTGCAGCGCGCAGCCTTTTCGGCCGCCTGCAGCAATTCGCCAATCGGTGTTACGGCCCGATCTTCGGCAACGGGCTTGCCGCCTGGCACGGCGACAGCAGCAATTTCTGGGGGCATAACGCGATCATCCGCACCCGAGCGTTTGCGGAATGCTGCCGGTTGCCCTGTCTGCCCGGCACACCGCCGCTCGGCGGACATATTCTGAGCCACGACTTTGCCGAGGCGGCATTGCTGCGACGCGGCGGCTGGGGCGTCCGTTTCGATACCGACCTGAAACACAGTTTCGAGGAAGCGCCGCCATCGCTGATCGATGTGCTGGTCAGGGACCGGCGATGGTGCCAGGGCAACCTGCAGCACAGCCGGATACTTACCGCCCACGGGATTCCGGTCGCCAACCGGTTGCACATGCTGTCCGGGATTGCAGGCTATCTCAGTGCGCCGCTCTGGCTGATGCTGGTCGCGGTGGGTCTCGCCCTCGCCGTTCAGGCCGCGTTGACCGACCCCGCCTATTTTTCGGGACCTTCGCTGTTTCCGGACTGGCCGGTTTTCGATTCCGAAAGGGCGGTCCGCCTATTCGTCATCGCGACGGCGATCCTACTGACGCCGAAATTTCTCGGCTGGCTCGCCGTCATGCTCAATCCCCGCCGGTGCCGGGATTTCGGCGGACCGGTATTCATCACATTCGGTGTTGTCGCCGAAATCGTCCTGTCGGCCCTGTATGCACCGGTCATGATGATTACGCAGAGCCAGATCGTGTGGCAGATCCTGCGCGGCGGCGACAGCGGCTGGAAGCCGCAACGCCGGAACGGCGGCGGCATGACGGTCGCATCCGCCCTGAAAGCCCATTTCTTTCATGCCCTGGCCGGCGGCACGATCGCCGCAGCCGCCGTGTCGATTAACGAGGGGCTGTTCCTGTGGACCCTACCCGTGACCGGCGCACTGGCACTGGCGCCCGTTACGTCCTGGCTTAGCAGCAGCAATCGCATCGGCGCAGCCCTGTATCGCCTCGGCATTCTCCGAACGCCGGAAGAACGATCCAGCGCCCGACCCGACATCCTGAACCGTCGTGAAGATCGCCTGCACGCGGTGGACGCCTCTCCTCCCCATGTCCGGAATGCCCTTTCCATCCTTGCCGAAGATCCGGCGCTGAATGCCTGGCACCGGCGGCAACTGACGGACATGCCTGACGACGACATCCTCGACCCGGTCCATTTTGTCGCCCGTGCAAAGGCCGGACACCAAACCGACGCGGTTCTTCTTGCCGCCTGGCTCACCCAGGACGAACAGATTGCACTGCTCCACGATGCGGACCTTGTCGGCGACCTGGCCCTGCCCAGCTTAAGGCTGCTGCGCGCCTGAACCTTGCGCCGGCGGCATCTGCGTCGCGTTCCCGCTCCCTGAATATCTCTATCCGGCAACAGGTCTGTGCAATTTTGTCGCATCATTCATTATGCAATTCATTCTTACTTGCACTTATGCCCCGACGCAGATATGACCGATCAGTCCCAGTTGCGAATGCATTGCATTTGTTTTTTTGGGATTTATTCAGCTATTTCAAATTCTTAGTACAGGGGCCCAGAATGAAAACGACGAAACACAGAATAAAGGCCGGCATTTCCGCGCTCGCCATTTCGGCAGCTCTGCTTCCGTTCGGCGCCTATGCGCAGACCGGCGGCCCGACCGCCGATCAGCTTCTGGCGCTGATTCAGGCGCAGCAGAAGCAGCTCAACGAAATGAAGGCAGCACTTCAGAAAGCGCAGGCAAAAGCCGAAAAGGCCGCCGCCACGGCACAGGACGCCAAGGAAACCGCGCCGAAGAAGAGTCTGCTTCCCGATTATCTGTCGATTGGCGGCACGATCGAGATTGAGGCCACGGATACCGAGACATTCGCCAAATCGAACACCAGCGATATTACCCTCGCAACGGCGGAAGCGTTCATCGATGCCCGGCCGTCGGAATACGTGATGGGGCATCTTCTGTTCCTCTATGAGGACGACGGCACCGAAACCGTGTCGATCGACGAAGGGTATGCGGTTATCGGCAACACCGAGAAGTTCCCGCTCTTCGCGCAGGCCGGCAAATACGCGGTGCCGTTCGGTAATTTCGATACGGCGATGAGCAGCGACCCGCTGACCCTGAACATCGGCGAGGCCAAGGAAAAGGCCGCTATGGTCGGCGCGGAATGGAACGGGTTTTCGGTCAGCACCTATATCTTCAACGGCGACACCCAGAAAACGGCCGAAAGCAATCACATCGACCAGTTCGGTTTTTCGGCCGACTACACCGGAAACGTCTCGGGCGCCGAATTCAGCTTCGGCGGCAGTTACATCAACAACATCGCCGATTCCGACGGCGTCACGACCGGCCTGGCCGGTGCATCGACCGCATTGGCGAACTACGTGCCGGGCGTCGACGTTCACGGTGCGCTCACCATCGCCGGGTTCACGATCCGCGGCGCATACGTGACCGCGACCCGCGCCTTCCAGGTCGGCGAACTGGCCTTTAACGGCGCCGGTGCCGACATCGCTGCGTGGCATACAGAAGCCGCGTACACGACGTCCATCATGGACAGGGAAGTGACTTTCGCCTTTACCGTTCAGGGCACGGAAGAAGCACTCGCGCTCGGTCTCGCGGAACGCCGCATCGGCGGCGCCGTCACCGTCGGCGTCCTCGAACATGCCGCTGTCACCGTCGAATACCTGCACGACGACGATTACGATACGTCCAAGGGCGGTACCGGCGCCACCGGGCATACCGCGACCGTCAAACTTGCCGTCGACTTTTAGGAAAGGGCTGGATTCATGATCGCATTTATCAAAACCGGCCTCGCGGCCGGCGCAGTCATCGTTCTCGCAGCCGCACCGGTTGCGGCGCAACGGAACATCGACGGGGTGCTGAAAACCTACGCCGATATCGCCCATGCAGGCTATGAGGATTCCCTTATAACCGCCGAGACCCTTCACACCGCCGTGAAAGCTCTGGTCGCGTCGCCGTCGGTGGAGACGCTGGCCGGCGCCCGGGGTGCCTGGCTGGCGGCGCGGGTTCCCTATCAGCAAACGGAGGTTTACCGGTTCGGCAACCCGATCGTCGACGCGTGGGAAGGCCGCGTGAATGCCTGGCCGCTCGACGAAGGGCTTATCGACTATGTGAAAACTTCCGCCTACGGCACCGAGTCGGAGCAGAACAAACTCTATGTCGCGAACGTGATCGCCAACCGCGTGCTGACAGCGGGCGGCAAGAAGATCGACGCGTCGCGGATCACCAAGCGCACCCTGCAAAAAGACCTTCACGAAGCGGGCGGGGTCGAGTCCAACGTCGCCACGGGCTATCACGCAATCGAATTCCTGCTCTGGGGACAGGACCTCAACGGTACCGGTCCCGGCGCGGGGAACCGGCCGCATACGGACTTCAGCGCGACAGGCTGCACGGGAGGTAACTGCTCCCGGCGGGCCGCCTATCTGTTGACCGCTACAGAGCTTCTGATCGACGACCTGCGGGAAATCACCGAAGCGTGGGCCCCCGGCGGGGCCGCCCGCAAGGCCGTTACCTCGAAGGGTCAGGACGGCCTGTCGGTCATCCTCGCGGGCATGGGAAGCCTCTCCTACGGCGAGCTTGCCGGCGAGCGGATGCAACTGGGTCTGCTGCTCCACGATCCGGAGGAAGAGCATGACTGCTTCAGCGACAACACCCACAATTCCCACTATTACGACGCAAAAGGCATCCGGAACGTCTATCTCGGGCGGTACAACCGGGTGGACGGACGCGTCGTGGCGGGACCGTCGCTCGCGACATTCGTCAAAGCGTCGTCTCCCCGGATCCATGCTGACATGGTCCGTCATCTCGACGCGACAATGGACGCAATGACCGCCATCGTAAGATCGGCGGATGACGGCGAAGCCTATGACCAGCTCATCGGTGAAGGCAATGTCGCCGGAAATGCAAAGGTCCAGGCGGCGATCGACGCCCTGACCGCGCAGACGCGTGTCATCGAGAAAGTCGGCACCACCCTCGGGCTATCCAAGATAGCATTCGAAGGCTCCGACAGCCTTGACAATCCCAAGGCCGTTTTCAAATGACACCGGGAGGCCCGTTGCGTTTCTGGTTCGTTGCGGGCCTCTCTCTCTTTGCCTTTTCGGTCGCGCTGCCGCCCGACAGCCGCGCAGGCGATGCGGATGTCGTCCGGCCGACCACCGTTTTTTCTGGACCCGAAAAATACGAGAACCACCCTGCCGGCGCGCTGACGTCACGCAAACAGGTCAATGCGGATTCGTTTTCGCAAAGCTCCGCCAATATAAAATTCGAACGTGAGCTGGACTTCAAAGTCGGCAATGGTTTCTTTCGCCGGCTCTGGGTGTCCGCCCCCGCCTCAACCAGGGCGTCGGACGGCCTGGGCCCGCTCTACAATGCCCGCTCCTGCCAGCGGTGCCATCTGAAGGACGGCCGGGGCCATCCGCCCGCCGCCAACTTCCCCGACGACAACGCCATTTCAATGCTGATGCGCCTCAGCATCCCGCCGCAGAACGAAAATCAGCGCGCAGCGCTTGCAAGCGGCAGGGCGGACGCGATTCCGGACCCCGTTTACGGCGGCCAGTTGCAGGATTTCGCGATCCAGGGCCACAAGGCCGAAGGCCGCATTCACATCGCCTACACGGAGGTTCCGGTTTCCCTGGCCGGCGGCGAAACCGTCATGCTCCGGAAACCGGTCTATTCGATCACCGACCCCGGATACGGCGCACCCCATCCCGACCTTATGATGTCGCCCCGTGTGGCGCCGCAGATGATCGGCCTCGGTCTGCTCGAAGCGATCCCAGCGAACGACATCGTCGCGCTTGCCGACCCGGACGACCGTGACGGTGACGGCATATCGGGAAAACCAAACCGGGTGTGGAGCGACTCGCTCAACAGATTGGCCCTCGGCCGTTTCGGCTGGAAGGCGGGCAAGGCAACGATCCCCGACCAGACGGCGGCCGCCTTTGCCGGCGATATCGGCATTTCCACCCCGCTGCACCCGCAGGGATACGGCGATTGCACCAGCCGCCAGCCCCTGTGCCGCGAAGCGCCGACCGGCAATACCGATCAGCATGACGGCGTCGAAGCATCGCAAAAGGTGCTCGATCTGGTCGCATACTATTCCCGCAACCTCGCGGTCCCGGCGCGCCGCAGGCTGGACGCCCCCGAGGTGCTTGCCGGAAAGCGTCAATTCTACAAAACGGGCTGCATCTCCTGCCACCGCCCCAAATTCATCACGGCACGCAATCCGCCGGGGCTGCCCGAACAGTCCCGCCAGTTAATCTGGCCCTATTCGGACATGCTGCTTCACGATATGGGTGCCGGACTGGCCGACAACCGCCCGGAAGCCCGGGCCGACGGCCGTGAATGGCGCACCCCGCCACTCTGGGGTATCGGTCTTACCGAGACCGTCAGCGGGCACACGAACTTCCTCCATGACGGCCGTGCCCGCAATCTCACCGAGGCCATCCTGTGGCACGGTGGGGAGGCGGAGAAATCGAAAGAGCGTTTCCGGAACCTGACGGCGGCGCAAAGACACGACCTGATCAAATTCCTGGAATCACTGTAACGCCCATGCGCCTGATCGCCCTTTCATTGCTGACACTCCTCGCCCTGCCCTACCCGGCGCAGGCAACCCCGGATTTCGAAAAGCTGAATAGCGCACTGACCGACAGTTTCGTCATTCCCGGATACGCGAAACTGGCGGCAAAAACGACCGCGCTGAGCGGCGTCACGAAACGTCACTGCGCCGCCCCGACGCCCGCCAGCCTGCAGGATGTAAAGCGGGGCTTCGCGGACGCGATGACCGCATGGCAGGAAATCGCGATCATTTCCTTCGGACCGATCACGGAGAATGCCCGGGCGGCCCGCGTCCAGTTCTGGCCCGACAAGCGCGGGACAGCGGCGCGGCAGATCCGGCGCGTCCTTCTGAAAAAGGAAAAATCCCTTCTCGCGCCCGGCGGTCTGACGGGAAAAAGCGTTGCCCTCCAGAATCTGACAACCTTTGAGCGTCTTCTCACTTCGGCCCCGGACGCTCCCTTCCCGTGCGGACTGATGGCGGCCATTGCCGCCTTTCAGGCGGACCAGGCCCGCGCAACGCTGGAAGACTGGCGGAAACCCGGCGGATTCAGACAGTCTGTCGTTACCGCAAAACAGGGAAACCGGCATTTCACGGCCGCAACCGGCCCGGCGACCGCGTTTCTCAAGTCGATCGCGACGCTGCTGGATATCGTTATCCGCTATAAGCTGGAAACGCCGCTGGGCGACAGCATCGGCAATGCCGCACCCAAAAGCGCCGAGACATGGCGAACCGGCCTGTCACGCCGGAATATTGCCGCCAACCTCGATGCGATCGCCGCGCTTTTTACGATCCCGGGCGGCTTTACCGACCGGATGGCGGAGCAGAACAGCCGGGCGCTGGCGGAGGTGATCGTACGGCTGCTGGGCGACGCCGCCGGCCGCACGCGCGAACTGAACCTGCCCCTGTCCGAGGCGGTTACGGACGCCGACGAGCGGAAGAAGATCCAGGAAATCCTCCGGAACCTGCAGGATATCCGGATACTTATCCGGGAATCCGTCGTCAACACACTTAACCTGCCGATCGGGTTCAATTCGCTCGACGGCGACTGACCGGTAATGGCCGGCAATGGAACGAGTCATGAAACGACGGACATTCATCACTGGCACCGGCGCCCTCTGCCTGACAGGAGCGGGCTTCAGACCGGCGAATGCCGCGGACGATACGCAACAGGCTTATATAAGCTGCGGCGCCGACCGGTCCGGCAATTTCCTTGCGGCTGCGTTTGACGGTACCGGCCGTATCGTTTTTTCCATCCCGCTGCCGGAACGCGGCCACGACATCGTCGTCCACCCGGGCGGGAATACGGCGATCATTGTGGCGCGGCGGCCCGGCACATGGTTCTCCGTTCTCGACCTGCGCGACGGGCGGCAGGTTCGCCGTATCGCCACCCGCGCGGACCGGCATCTCTACGGCCATGGGGCATTTTCGCCTGACGGGACCCGGTTCTATACGACCGAAAACGACTTCGACAGCGGCATCGGCGCGATCGGCGTATACGATGCGCGAAACGATTATCGCCGCATCGGCGAGTTCCCGTCATGCGGCGTCGGCCCGCACCAGCTGTCGATCAGCCCCGACGGCAATACGCTGACCGTCGCAAATGGCGGAATACGAACCCATCCGGATACCGGCAGAAGCAAGCTCAATACCCGGTCCATGAAACCGAATGTCGCCTTTCTGGATACCCGTTCCGGAAAGGCGACCGGGTCGGTCGATCTCGGCGAGACCCATCACAAGCTCTCGATCCGGCATTTCGACACGAACGCGGACGGCATGCAGGTCTTCGGCATGCAGTTCGAAGGCGACAAACGGCGACCGGTTCCGCTGGTGGCACAGCTGACGACGGACAGGGCGTTCAGGTTTCTCACCGCGCCCCCCGAAACCCTGCGCCGGATGCAACAGTATGTCGGCAGCGTCCGTTTCGACCGGTCGGGCAGATATGTCGCCACGTCCTGCCCGCGCGGCAATATGGTCGTCATATGGAACGCCGAAACCGGGGCATTTCTGCGCGCGGTGACGGCCCCGGACGCATCCGGCCTTGCCGCGACGTCCAGGACCGGCGAATTCCTGGTGACCAGCGGGACCGGGTCGCTGAGCGTCATCGGTCCGGCCCGCGAAGAGCCGCGCGTCGTAAAACGCGAAGATGCGGGCCTGCACTGGGACAACCATACCCGCGCGATCGGCCCGTTACGCAATATCTGACCGGCTGGTCTCTACAGGTCGACCGGCTCGAACCCGGCCTCGCCGGGCGCGCCGCCGGCAAACAGCCAGACGGGCTTGCGGTCGTTGAAATCGACAGAAGGCAGCGCGATCAGTGAACTCGACAGGGTTCCGAACCCGAAATCCGTAGTGATGCGCATGGCGTCGCGGTGATCCGTATTGTCGCCGTATTCGGTGCTCGCCATCAGTTTCTGCCAGGTGGACCAGTCTCCGGCATCGACATCCGGCGCGGCGGCGGCCTCGAATCGCGGTCTGTGAAAGGCGACCCGGCCCGACGCCGTGTCGTTCAGATCGAATGCGGTCAGCATCGACAGGCCTTCGGGTATTTCCCTGACCTCGATCGCGCCCCGTGCCGGCGCACCCATGCTTTTAATCCAGTACGCATCCCGGTTGTCCGCGACCACCAGATTGAACGACCGGTAGCTGCGCCCGTCGAGATCCGCCAGCGCCTCTGCCGCATCGGCCGCATCCGCATGATCCAGCGCTTCGAGGACGATCTCGCCGCGTGACCGGAGGGTATCGTCCGGCCCGAGCGAGTCCCGGCGGTTCAGGATGCCGGCGACCACCCCTTCATCGTTCAGCCCCATCCAGGTCCCGCCCGCAAGACGGTCTATGCCGGCGACGACGTTTTCACGATCCGGCCAGTGACGGCCGGGCGGATCCCATGGCCGTCCGGCCATTTCGTCGCGGTTTGCGGCCATCAGCAGCGGCCAGTCGTGGCCGGGACGGCGAAGTATTACAACGGTGCACATGATCTCCAGATAGCAGGTTCCCGAACCCGCGACCATATGCGCGCTTCCGGAACCCTTGTCCGATCTTGACATAACGCTGGGCGAGGCCGATCTATGGGGCAGAGTATGATTCTGAAGAAAGTGGAAGGCACCCATGACCGGATTCGACGACCGCGAGAAAAGTTTCGAAGCCAAGTACAAGCACGATCAGGAAGCCCTGTTCCGTATTACATCGCGCCGGAACCGCCTGCTTGGCCTGTGGGCCGCCGAGCAGTTCGGCATGCCGGACAATCAGGCGCTGGACTACGCGAAGGAAGTCGTGCTTTCCGATTTCGAGGAACCCGGCGATGACGACGTCGTCCGCAAGGTGCTTGCCGACTTTGCCGAGCGTGGCATCGATATGAACGAGCAAGGCCTGCGCAAGGAAATGCTCCGCCTGATGGAAGAGGCCGGCCGCCAGATCGAAGCCGAAAACACCTGAAAAGACAGCGTTTTCAGACCCGTAGCGCCCCGGCGAAAGCCGGGGCCCTATAAGACTGCACCAAGTTCGAACGATTTCCGACCGGCGCCGGAACAACGCGCCGGTATTGCCGCCTAACCGAAAACCCGCTTGAAAATCGCGTCCACGTTTTTCGTGTGATAGCCGAGATCGAACATGTCTTCGAGAGCCGCATCGTCGACATTCGACGACACTTCGGGATCGGCCTTCAACAGGTCGAGGAACGACAACCCCTTCGACCACGCTTCCATCGCATTGCGCTGGACGGCGACGTAAGACGCCTCGCGGCTCATCCCCGCCTGGGTCAGGGCCAGCAGCACCCGCTGCGAAAACACCAGGCCGCCGAGAGCGTCCAGGTTGTTCTGCATGTTCTCCGGATACACCACCAGCTTTTCGACCACGCCGGTCAGGCGCGCGAGCAGGAAATCGAGGGTGATCGTCGCATCGGGGCCGATCATGCGCTCGACCGACGAGTGCGAAATATCGCGCTCGTGCCACAGGGCGACGTTTTCCATCGCCGGCACGCAGTAGGACCGCACCATGCGGGCAAGCCCCGTGATGTTCTCCGTCAGCACCGGGTTGCGCTTGTGCGGCATCGCGGACGAGCCCTTCTGGCCCGGCGAGAAATATTCCTCGGCCTCGCGCAATTCCGTTCGCTGCAGGTGCCTGATTTCCACGGCCAGCCGTTCGGCGGACGACGCGATCACGCCGAGGGTCGCGAAATACATCGCGTGGCGGTCGCGCGGGATCACCTGCGTCGACACGGTTTCCGGCGCCAGTCCCATGGCCTTTGCGACATGTTCCTCAACCGCCGGATCGATATTGGCGAACGTGCCGACAGCGCCCGAAATGGCGCAGGTTGCGATCTCTTCGCGCGCGGCGACGAGGCGTTCCCGGTTGCGGGCGAATTCCGCGTAATACCCGGCGAGCTTGAGTCCGAATGTCATGGGCTCGGCATGAATGCCGTGACTGCGGCCGATCGTGGGCGTCAGCTTGTGTTCCACGGCGCGGGTCTTCAGCGCCGCCAGCAACCCGTCCATGTTTTCAAGCAGGATATCCGTCGCCTGGGTCAACTGGACCGCCAGGCAGGTATCGAGCACGTCCGACGACGTCATGCCCTGATGCACGAAACGGGCCTCGTCGCCGACATGCTCCGCGAGGTTCGTGAGGAAGGCGATCACATCATGCTTGGTCTCCCGCTCGATCTCGTCGATGCGGTCGATTTCAAAGGCCCCGCGGTCCCACACGGCCTTCGCCGCCGCTTTCGGGATAACCCCAAGCTCGGCCTGTGCGTCGCAGGCATGCGCTTCGATTTCGAACCAGATGCGAAATTTGTTTTCGGGCTCCCAGATGGCAGTCATCGGGGCACGGGAATATCTTTTAATAGCCATCGCAAGGGTGTATCAGAATCGCCGGTTTGCGGGAAGAGACGCCGGCTCAGACGGTGCGGTTTTTCCGGACGGCCAGCCAATAGGCGCCGAGGCCGAACAGCGCCCAGAACAGAACGCCGTTCGCAAGCGACAACTGGCTGCCATCGGACAGCGCCGCCACCGCGATCCCCGTCGCGGCGCCGGCAATCTGCTGTATAAAGCCGACCAGCGACGATGCCGCGCCGGCGATATGGGGAAACGGCTGCAATGCCCCGGCAATCGACTGCGGAAAGATAAACGCGAACGAGATCATGCAGGGAAACATGGGTCCGACCACCGCCAGCCAGTGATCGACCCCCGCCCATGCCAGCGCAGCAAGCAAAAACCCGAAGAACGTTGCGCCGCCGACGCCCCAGCGCAGCAGCCGGTCGACGCCGAACCGGCCGACCAGCCGGGCACCGAAAATCATCCCTGTCATACTGCCGACCATGCAGCCGGCGAACATGTAGCCGTACCGGGTCTCGCTTTCCCCAAGATAGGTGATGATGACATGGGATGAGTTGCCCAGGAACGCGAACAGGATTCCATAGGATGCCGTCGAACATGCGGCATACGCCCAGAACGGCCCATTCCGGGCGACTTCGCGAAAATTGCGCAAAATCGGCCCCGGGCGAAGGGCGCCGAAATCCTTTTCCCGGATCGTTTCCGTGAAGACCGCGCCGAATACCAGCGTCACCAGCGCGGCATAGACCGACAGGAAAACAAACATCGCCTGCCACCCATAGGCGACCGTCAGGTGCGCGCCGACGATGGGCGCGATCAGCGGCGACAGGCCGTGAAAGATCATCATCACCGACAGGACGCGCGCGGCGTCGGCACGTTCATGCCGGTCGCGGATCACCGCGCGGGCGACCAGCCAGCCGCTCGATGCCGCGATCCCGTGAAAGAAACGGAAGACCATCAGCATTTCGATCGATGTCGACAACGCACAGGCCGCCGTCGCCGCCGCGTTGAGCGCAAGCCCGACCAGAAGCGCCGGTTTCCGTCCGAACCGGTCGGAAAACGGCCCGTGCACCAACTGGCCGACCGCGATCCCGAGCATGAAACTGCTCAGGGTCAACTGGACCGCCGCCTGATCGGCTCCGAAAGCCGCCGCGATTGCCGGCATCAGCGGCAGCGTCCCGTCGATCCCCGTCGCCGTGGCAACCGTGGTCAAGGCCAGCAGCGCGGCCAGCCCGGCATTGTCGAACGTTCTGAAGGCCGGTGCGGACGTGGTCACGCCGCCGGCGCCGATCGGTTGCCGGGACGGCTGAGAGGCCGGACAAGCACGACATACGCAATCGCCGCGCAGACCGTGCACACGCAGATTATGACCGCCATCGGAACGGGCGTGCCGTCATTGAGCAGACCGATCAGCGCGGTTGCAAGCGCGGCGGCCAGAAACTGGATGAATCCGAGCAGCGAGGACGCGGCGCCTGCCATATGCGCAAAGGGCGACATCGCGCCAGCGGTGGTTCCGGGGGTGATAAACGCTAGCGATGTCAGGACGAGCACGACCGGCCCCATCAGAGTGTAAACGTTAATGTTGCCCGACAGGACGAAGACAAGCATTCCGATTCCTGCGGTAGCGGC
>TARA_R110000868_G_scaffold61524_5_pt1 | contig 22249 bp, 22 predicted proteins | sample TARA_R110000868 | Tara Oceans TARA_R110000868 (sample SAMEA4397489) | marine metagenome | biome: Polar Biome; feature: [SRF] surface water layer (ENVO:00010504); material: water (ENVO:00002006), including particulate matter (ENVO:01000060) such as... | depth 5 m | reverse complement strand
TCGGATTAACAGTGACTTGGCTTAATAAGAATCATCATAATTTTCAGGATAGGGATCTTCTTGAGGGTAAGGCTCAACATTATCCTGATAGGGTTCGATTTCTTTTTCTACTGGCGGGTAGGCATCAGACTCGTAGGCATCGACTGGCAGGGGCTTTTGCGCTTGATCGTGAAGAATTTGGGGCTTTTCGGGTGAGTCGTAGGCATCGTAGTTTTCATCCATCGGCGGCTGTTCGTCGTAATAATCGTCCTGCGCAACTGATAGCGAAGTATTTAATACAAGTATTAGGGCCAACAATAGTTTTGAAGTCATACGCTCCTCCAAGCTTATTGTAAGCCTAGAGGCGGCGCAGGGTCAAACTAAAGGCTATTTAACCACGATATTACAAATTCGCCCTGGAACGTAAATTTCCTTAACGATGGTCTTTCCCTCAAGCTGCATGCTGACTTTTTCCTGCTTTTTAGCCTGGGCCAAGAAGTCTTCCTTAGAAATATCAACCGGCACATCGATAGTGGCCTTGGTCTTACCATTAATTTGAATGGCCATAGTAATGACATCATCTTTAGCTTTAGCTTCATCAAAAACAGGCCATGGCTCATAGGCTAAAGAGCCTTGGCCGCCAATGACATTCCAAAGCTCTTCACCTAGGTGAGGGGCCAATGGCGATAAGATTTTGGCGTAAGCCTTGGCCGTCTCGAATGTCACTGTTTTATGCTTGGCCACTTCATTAGTGAAAATCATCATGGCAGAGATCGCGGTATTAAAACGCAGTCCTTCAATATCTTCGCCGACTTTCTTAATACATTTATGAAGAGCTTTTTCAATCTCAGGATTTTCGGCGCCGGTGTGAAGCTTCGTCTTATCACCAAATAATTTAGCTGATCTGGCCAAGAAATTATAAACACCTTTAACGCCTGAAGTTTGCCATGGCTTTACTTTCTCAAGTGGGCCCATGAACATTTCATAAAGTCTTAAAGAGTCTGCGCCAAACTCCTTAACAATATCATCTGGATTAACAACGTTGCCGCGTGATTTAGACATTTTCTCGCCGTCTTCACCAAGAATTAATCCTTGGTTAACAAGGCGCTGAAATGGCTCAATGGTTGAAACTAGACCTAGATCAAAGAGAACTTTATGCCAAAAGCGTGCATACAATAAATGCAAAACAGCGTGCTCAATGCCACCGACATAAAGATCGACCGGCATCCAATATTTTTCTAATTGAGTGTCCCATGGCTCTTTGTCATTGGTTGGATCAATGAAGCGAAGATAATACCAGCATGAGCCTGCCCACTGAGGCATGGTATTGGTTTCACGGCGTGCTTTCTTGCCCGTTTTTGGACAAGTAATCCAAAGCCACTCGTCGATAGTTGCAAGGGGTGATTCACCAGTGCCTGAAGGCTCATATTTCTCTACTGCTGGAAGAGCAACTGGAAGCTCGTCTAAGTCGAGACAGCGCACACTGCCGTCTTCGTATTTAATCACAGGGAATGGTTCTCCCCAGTAGCGTTGGCGCGAGAATAACCAATCGCGAAGTTTATAATTAATTTTCTTTTCACCAATTTTTTTATCACTTAAAAAAGCGATCATTTTTTTGATGCCATCTTCTTTGTTTGTGCCATCGATGAAATCAGAATTGATATGTTTGCCGTCTCCTGTGAAAGCAGCTTCATTCACATCCACGTCTTTGCCATCAAGCACCTGAATGATTGGTAAATTGAACTTTTTAGCGAACTCCCAGTCGCGCTCATCGTGGGCCGGAACCGCCATGATTGCACCTGTACCGTAGCCGGCCAAAACGTAATCGGCCATCCACACCGGGATCTTTTGGTTATTGACCGGGTTGATGGCGTAGGCGCCGGTGAAGACACCACTTTTGTCTTTATTGAGATCAGTTCGCTCAAGGTCAGATTTATGCTTAGTCGCTTCTAGATATTTTTCAACAGCATCTTTTTGATCTTTCGTCGTAATTTTTTTGACTAGCGTATGCTCAGGCGCAACAACCATATAGGTCGCACCAAAAAGAGTATCGGGGCGAGTGGTAAAAGCTTCGATAAACTCTGGATGTTCTGCCAATTGGAAGCGCACTGTTGCGCCTTCTGAGCGACCAATCCAATTTCTTTGACTCTCTTTAATATTCTCAGGCCAATCAAGTGTATTGAGATCTTCGATTAAGCGATCGGCGTACTCAGTAATTCTAAGCATCCACTGCTTCATCGGGCGGCGCTCTACCGGATGGCCACCAATTTCAGATTTGCCATCGACAACTTCTTCATTGGCGAGAACTGTTTTAAGTTCAGGACACCAATTGACTGCAATCTCTTCTTCGTAGGCAAGGCCTTTGTTGTAGAGCTGCACGAAAATCCACTGAGTCCAGCGGTAATAGGAAAGATCACTGGTGGCAATTTCGCGATCCCAGTCATAAGAAAAACCGAGGCTTTTAAGCTGTCTTTTGAAAGTTTGAATATTCTTTTTTGTTAAAATATCGGGGTGAGTGCCAGTCTTGATGGCATAGTTCTCGGCCGGAAGACCAAAACTATCCCAGCCCATGGGATGAAGAACGTTGTAGCCTTTCATACGCTTATAACGACACACAATGTCAGTGGCGGTGTAACCCTCAGGGTGACCCACATGAAGGCCAGAACCAGAAGGATAGGGGAACATGTCGAGCACGTAATACTTTGGCTTAGATTGATCCGTTTCGACTTTAAACGTCTTATTGGCGTCCCAATAGTCCTGCCATTTCTTTTCGATCTCGTTAAATTTATATTCCATACAATTCCCTTCAGGTTTTAAACCCCTGAATTCTAACAATTATTTGACGTCTTGGCATTAGAAGGCGACGATTTTTAAGCTAATTATTTGATCGAATCGATAAAGGAGTATCTGATGAAAGGACTTATTGCCCTAATTTTAATTCTAACCAGCGGCGTTGTTGTTGCTGAGACTACTTTTGAACACGGAACTGTCTACTCGGCCACGACCCTTCAGGGAAATGTTTGGGTTCAGTGCGCGGGTCAACCAAGTGAGTATCGTTATTGCGCGGGTTATGATCTTGAGCCAGGTATGTACACAACTCTTGTATCAGGCGCTGATGCCGACAAATTCCAAGTTGAAGCTTTGCATGCCGATGGCAGCACAACTAAGAAAAAAGGTAAGTTTGATGCAGACGCTGGTAAATCTTCGGCCATCAATCTTTGGATTAGAACTCTATTTCAACGTCCACTTCTTGAGATGGGTGTGAACACAGTTCGCTACACACTGACTAAGAAGGGTAAGACAGTTGAGCAAGGAGAATTTGAAGTTCGCGTTGAGCGCGGCGCTCGTCAAGTTTGTCCAACCGGCACAGTTTATTCAGCGGGCAATGACTGTGGTTCAACCAGTTATGTTTGCGATATGTATTTCAATCGCTACTGCAATTAAGTTTGCAGCGCCGTACATTTTTTAAAGCATCAATCGCCTTGAGTGTTGGGTTAATCGCCTGGCGCCAAGGCGTTCTTGTTCCGGCCAAAGAGCAATCACAAAAAATATCCGAGTTCACATTTTTAGAAAAGCGCGACATCATTTTAATGACGGCGCTTTTGCCAAGTTTATTGCCATTTAAGCAGTGGCCTATCGAAGAAATTGCGAAGATGTCTCAAGACCTCGATCGTACACTTTCATTCATGACCAGAAGTACGCAAGAAGAGATCAGACAGTTATTCGATCTGTTTCATCTTAAACCATTCTTGTGGTGGCACGGCGTGAGTCGTCTAGAGCGTGCAAATCCTGTTGATATATCTAAGCTGCTTGAGAGGATGGCCAACTCGAGGCTAAGTGACTTCAGAGCAGCCTCGGCAGCCTTGAATGAACTTCTTTGTGGCGTTTATTATGCTAGCCCTAGCACCGACTTAGAGCTTTCCTATGCGCCGCCGTTGGATCTTATATGATTATTGACGGTTCAAAAGTTTTCTCCAATCAACAACTAGACGTCGATTACTGCATTATCGGTAGTGGCGCTGGCGGTGCCTTTGCCGCTTCACTTTTGAGCGAGAAGGGTTACCGCGTGGCGATTGTGGAGGAAGGGCCCTATCAACAAACGGAAGAGTTTAAAGATATGCGTGAATCTCGCGCTTATCCTGAGCTTTATCAAGAATTAGCGTCACGAAAAACTAAAAATAAGGCCATCAATATTTTGCAAGGACGAAATGTCGGTGGCGGTACCACGGTGAATTGGACCACGTGCTTTCGAACGCCAGAGAATACTTTAAAATACTGGCGCGAACATTTTGATTTACCTTTTTCTAGCGAGAGCTTAAGTAAACATTTTGAGGTTTGTGAAAAGCGTTTTTCAATTTCACCTTGGGATATTCCACCCAATCAGAATAATTCCATTCTAGCTCAGGGGATGTCAGCGCTTGGTCGCGACTACGGCGCCATCTCGAGAAATGTTAAAGGCTGTTATAATTTGGGCTATTGCGGTACGGGTTGTCCGAGCGGGGCCAAGCAATCGCAATTGGTCACCAGTATTCCTAGAGCACTTGCGCTTGGAGCTGTTATTGCTCCTAGGTGGCGCGCCCATCGCTTGGCCCATCAGTTTGGAAAAGTCTCCCGCCTTGAAGCTTATAATCTGCCTGGACTTGGCAATCAAAGCGGTGAGATTAAATTAATCATTAAGGCCCGCGAGTTCATTGTCGCCGCTGGGGCGATTGGTACGCCTGCGCTTTTACTGCGAAGTAAAATCTCGGACGCTTCAGGACTTCTTGGCAAGCGAACATTTCTTCACCCCACAGTTATAAGTGGCGCCGTCTTTGAAGATGAAGTTCAGCCCTATCTCGGTGCACCCCAAAGTATTTATTCTGATCATTATTTGTGGCGCGACTATGGCTTTAAATTAGAAGTGCCCCCGGTGCATCCGGTTCTTTTGGCCTCGACTCTCATGCAAAAAGGCGAAGCCCACCGTGAGCTCATGCTTAAGCTTAATAATTTACAAGTTTGTATCGCACTTCAACGAGACGGCTTCTTTGATGATTCACTCGGTGGAAATGTAGAGCTTAATAGCAATAATGAACCTGTGCTTGATTACAGCTGGAGCGAAGCCATGGGTGAGGGCTTCAAGCAAGCACTACTTGCCATGGCCGAACTTCAGTTTGCCGCCGGCGCCAAAGAAGTTCTGCCTATTCACGCCAAGGCCTATAAAGTTTCATCAATGGAGCAGCTCTCGCGGATGCTACAAGGTCTTTCTATGAGTGCTCTAAGCCTTAAGGTCGTGGCCGCCCATGTGATGGGAGGAGCGTCTTTTGGCGTGGATGAGAAACGCTCGGTTACAAATCTCGATGGGCGAGTATGGCGCTATGATAATCTTAGCGTGATGGATGGCTCGCTCTTTCCAACTTCCATCGCGGCCAATCCTATGTTATCGATTTTAGGTCATACCCACCGCATTTATTCGTAAAACTGCCAGACTTACTGGTCACATTTTTTTGCTCACTATTGGCCAATCTATCTCTTTTCCAGACTTTAGAGTTATTAAAAAATAACCGATACATAATCTAGCTTATGAAAAGATTAATCACTCTTTCCATTATCCTTATTCTTAGCGCCGCTTGCGGTGGCAAAAAAGTGGCAGACACTAATATCAGTATTAATGTTGCTGCTTTAGTCGCGGGCTCAAACCCGGCCGGTGGTGTTTTCATCACAGGTACTAACGGAGTAGACAAGTTTTCAATGGGTGTAAGCGCCGCTCAAGCGCAAAACCTGCAAATTGAACTTCCTTTTGGCGAGTGGAGCTTTGCGGCTGTTGCTTGGCTTAATCAATCTAATTTTGGCCCGATGACAGGTAAAACTCGTTGTGGCATGAGCTCTGCAACGATTGAGGGAGCAGAGGCTAACATAAGTTTAAGTCTTACTCACGCCGAGTGCGCATCAGCTGCATTTGGAGTGGTGGCTTACCACGATACAACTTCCTATGGCGGTGAAACTACTTTTAAAAAACTTGAGCTAGAATCGTGCTTAAATCCCGTCGGTATTGGTTCAGGTTCTTGTGATGGTTCAACGTTGGAGCGTCTCCCAGGTGAACATGTTAGTTTTAGATTTCAACTGGCAAGCTATTCGACTTTTGGTGCTAACCTTCCAAGCCTTACCTCATCATGTTTTAATGTTGCGGCCATGAATTCAGGTTTCACTCCAACCGAAATTAGAGTGCCAGCAGGTTTAGGAGCTAGGTTTCCTGTAAATCTTTTTGCTTATGAGAAATCAAACTGCCTCGAAGATTCTCACTCCTATATCTTTGCTACCGGTCCAGGCCAAACTGGTGTCCATAAAGTACAGGTTGATATCCAAGCGACCACCTATAGATTTGCTTTTGCTGATAATTATATCGGTGTGACAGGTTCAGCTTTTTTACATGCCCACTTAAATAATTTAGTGAAGTTACCTTTAATCACTTGTACCGGCGCCTATTGTCTTCAGCGCGGAACAAATGGTCCCTTTAAGCAAAATGAATTCGATGATGCCAGAAGAAATATTTGGGATCTCTTTGGATCAGTCGATAAAAATGACCCAGACGATTACACCCCTAATACTGAAGCGGTAGGATTACTTAATTCTAGCGGAGCGAGTAATGTTAATATCATGGCGCAAAACCAAGGTTCGCTGGGTAATGGAATAGTGATTAGTATAACCAACCCAAATGTTGGTAACGGTACGCTAACTGGTAGCTGTGCTGAGCCTATTACCGTTACAGTCTATGATAATAGCTTGGCCAGTGACATTGCCACTTTCATTAATGGTTGTGGTGCCAATTTAATTGCAACGGCGATCGATTCAGGTGGGATCTTCAATACTAGTTCTGCAACATTGACTGGCGGATCTGACAATCTTATTCCCAAAAGAAGGCATGACGGTGAGATTAACCGTTTAAAGCATATGTTGATTGGTCCGCTTGGGGCACTTCTTTACAAAAATGGAATTACGACGGGAGCGCTTCTTTGTGCTAGTTCAGGAAGTTATTCGATGCAATTTCCGGATGAGCTTGTAACACTTACTCTAAGTGGAACCACCTCGTCTGCTGTGCAGCCAAACTTTTCCACTGGTGGGGCCGTACAGTTCGAAAAAAAATTAACACTTTCATTTAACGGTGTCGCTGAGCAAGCCTACTACTTCAATTGTAACGACGCTGCTGGAAACGATAATCTCGGCGTAGGTGCTTTTGTTTCCTATGAGAACGATACTGGTGAAAGCTCCACTCAACAGGTCTTTTGGGACGTAACGAACGTAAACACGCCCATCATTGAAAGTAATATTCAGCACACTAAAAATGCCTTTACCTACTGGAAATATGACTTGTTCAAAAAAACCAATACCGGCGATGCATTTGATTATTGGTCTATTACTGGGTCCAATGAATATAATTATTACAGAACTCTAACCACAAAGTCAGATGGAACAAGTCTCAATGCATTCAGTGTGAGTACTACAGATCCAACCAGTACACCGGGCACTACTAGTATGTCAGGTGTTGCGATTGGCTCAGGTAATTTATGGACCATATCAAGTGGTGCTTTTGCAGGAGCTTCGAGTGCGGCTATGTCTGATCCAAGTATCATTATGTCTGTGCCTTCCACTTCGGATGGTTATAATATTGATGACATCGTTAACAACTCAAGCTTCTGGCCTCTTTCTTACTAGTGCCATGCACCTTTTGTGTCGCAGCTGCTAAATTAACCTTCTTGCAGAATTTTTGGGCATACTGAATTTAGCACGACCAAGCGCCTTTTTTATTTTGTCTCTATCTTCATACCCTTTCTCAAAGTAGCCCGAGTTAAAAAGCTGCAGCGATTTCTGTGCATTGAAAAGTGAAAAGCCGAGATCAAAGTCCTGAACTAGGTATGTGAGAGATGAGTATGCATACTGCTCACAACGCTCAACTGTATTTGCGTGTATGGGGTTTTGATAAATATAGCGAAGAACACAGTTGTAGTAGCTGTCCTGATCAACTAGCGTCCATTTGTAGCGATCACCAAAAATGCGATTTATCCTTCCTGTCCTTTTCCTAACGGCTTTACTTATAGAGCTGTTTAATTCGTACATGAAACGATCTATATCGCTATTTGGAGTCCACAATAACAGGTGGTAGTGATTGGCCATCAACACGAAAGCCTCAATATTGGCAGGGCACAGCTCATTCGCTTTCGCCAGAGCGCTTAAGCATATTTGCCACATGACGTCTGGTTCGAGTTCAAACCACTCTCGATTATTTGAGCGGATAGTAATGTGATAGGGGTAGTCAGATGTGCGTATAAGGTTTTTTCTTGGCATGTAGCTTATCTAAAGCTGATTTTATTACGAATCAAATTTCTTAGCTGAATAGTTCGAATTTTTGCAAATGCGAAACAAAAGGTGCATGGCACCTTCGGCCTCGGGGCGGGGCACCTTCGGCCTTCGGACTGTAATACTTACATGGAATACAAGAATTATTGGTTTTTATGTGTGCGGTGCGTTATTGTGCTTATGAAAAATCATAATCACGAATTAAGGCTAACTAGTCACACTTTAAACGAAGGAAGTATTATGAAACTTGCATCTGTATTTTTGAGTCTATTGCTAAGTACATCAGCAATGGCAACTGTGAACTGCGATATCTATCTCGTTATGTCTGATGTCGATGGACGACAGGACCTAACTGAAAAAGTCTTAAATCAATTCGAAAACAAGGGCTATAGGATTTCTCGTGTTGAGAAGCCTTCAGATATTCAGGATCAGGGAAAAATTTCTTATATGTCGGTTTTCTCCGATATTCACCCGTTAATTGGCGCTAGGACAACAATTGATCTCGTAGATCTTTATGTTGAAGAAAGCACAGTTACAAGCAAGACTCAATCGAAGATTGCAATTAGTAAAAAGCCTCTTTTTGGTTCTGCTGAGAAATCAGTCCTAAGAGCTGTAGAGAAGTCTATACCAAGTTGTTTGCAGTAGAAATTATTGGCAGTAACGGGCAAGAGACGGATGGTTTTGCGGCAGTAGGCGAGTCGCCATCATGCAAACGTGAGAGCGTGCGCCTTCGTCTCCGGCCGTCTTAAGACACGCGCCAATATAGCCTGGAGATGTTTCACTGGCCGGGCCACCAAACAAGTTGGTGATCTCAAGTCCCGCTGTGAAATCCTCGATTGGGAAATTGGCCAAGGATTCATTAAAGGATTGTTCTAGCTTTTGCATCTCCTCTTTAAGCGCATCAGTGATGCGGCCTTCGAGTGAGGCTTCTTCTAGTTCACCTTGGTAAGAAAAGAGATCGTCTCTGAATTTAACAGCAAAACACACCGGCTTACCATTAGGACATTGGCGCGAGAGTTTAACATCGTAGCTCATTTGAATATCAGTGTTTTCAAAACTGCCTAGGCGCCAAAGCCCGAGGTTGATCGCACTACTGCGGCCACGTGCCTGACAGTTTCTAAGTGAGACAGTGGCTCGCATATTGGCACCGCCCAGAGCGCTGATGCCGATGGAGTCCATGTCTTCACATGAAAACTTCGGACGCTCATCGCCTTCATAATCATCGCCTTCACCTTCCATCATACGAATGCCACATTTGCCACCAAGGTTAGTACCGCAAAGTGCGCCCTTAGAGATCTGATCGCTGAGATAGTTATTGATATAGCTGAGATCGAGCATGGAGTAGAAATTATCACAACCCTCGGGTGGGCTTCTGCCGGCCAAGGCCGAAGTGTAATTGCCTTCACAAAGCTCAGGGATAAAAATTTCGACAGAGAGATTACCATTTTCTCCGACATTCATCAGTTGTCTAATTAGGAGCTGCTCAGTTTGTGCAGGGCTAGGTGAGAGTGCGGGGGCCAGGCGAGTTAAGCTGTTTAGGGTATTATTAAAATGATCTTTGTTTTTACAGCGGTGATTATTTCTATTCACACCCGATGCAAATTGGCTGAGTCTTGCTGAGGTTGCAGCATCTCGATAGGCCGGGTTTTGCTTAATCCAGTATTCAATATTACGAATGCGATCAATAAATTCACCGCATTTCATATTGCCACTTAGGGCCCCAATACCATCAAGGTGCTCATTGATTGTTGTGGTGACAAATGAATTTGGAATATTAAACATGGGCAGGTTAATTTCAGGTAGACGATCATTTTGATTCGATAAAGTGGCAGCAATAACGGTGTTAACTTGGTCTTTAAGCACGTCCCTTAAATTGAGAATCACAGGGTCTTCAATCATCTTGGCAATGGTTGCCTCGGCCAGTACAGGAGTCAGATAGCCAGCAGCAATACGATTGAGATCACCTTGCTCAAGTTGGCTTAGGGGAGTGGTACTAGGGACCGAGATTTTGAGCGCCGGATTAGCAAAGGCCTTATTGATATCTTCTCTTTGCAGTAGTGGCTTATTGCCAATCCTCTCAATCGAGCTGACATTAAATGTCGTCATATCAATGGTGGCATTAAAACAAACTGGCTCTGATTTTTCTGAGTCTATCAGAAGGTCAATATTTTCCACCCCGACTTGGTAGTTAGTCTCTTGGGCCTCAAAGTTAAGTTCGAGAGAAGTTTTAAGATCGAGTTTGATATTGCTACAAATTTTTATGATTGATTGTGAGTTATCACTGCCAGCAAATTGAGATAAATCAATATTGACATCTTTGATTGAAAAATTATCAATTTTTACACCTTTAAAAGTGTCTCCACCTACAGTTCTAGTGGGATAGGATAATTGATTGAGATAAGCGGTGGTGCTGCCGATTTCACTTGAATAGAGCTCAGGGTTTAGAACATAACCAATGGCCGGCATAGGCAGGGCTTCAGTGAATGGAGCCACAGGCAGATCATAGGACTTATTGATTCTCGGTGAAATGATTCGACCACCTAAAGTTCTGGTGTCGAGATTCTCTGGGTCAGTTGTTAGTTGATAGCTTAGGATGTCTGCAATGAGCTGTTGGTTTTGCGTTACACCTTGGCGCACACTTCTGATGCCGCTTTGTCCCGCGCCAAAAACGAGCGCTGGTCTATATTCACCGGGAATATTGCAATAGACACCAGCTCCGCAGGTCGTGACGTCTGCACTATGAGCAAGAGTTGGGGCTAGCCCAGTTAATAGACTTAGAAGGAGGGTATACTTCATCAAATATTTATCGGTATCTTGAGTGAATTTCTAAAGTATCTGATTTGATATATGCTATGTACTTGATATTTAAGTCTATGAGGGCAGACGTTTCGATTTATTCGCGCTAAGATCTCGCCACTTATACGACTAAGGTACGACTAAGGACTTTAACTTGGAAAAAATAGACAAAATTGTGGCCGAGTTCACGGCATTTTCTGGTTGGGAAGAGCGTTATCGCCACCTGATTAATTTGGGTAAATCTCTGCCCGAGCTACCAGAAGAGCATCGAATTGAGGCCAATAAAGTCAAAGGCTGCCAGTCACAAGTTTGGCTTGTGAGTGAATTAGTTAAAACTGAAGATAGGGCCGTGATCAATTTTATGGCCGATAGTGATGCCTCTATCGTTAAAGGAATCGTTGCACTACTGACCAAAGTATATAGTGGGTTAACACCAGATGAGATTCTAGCGCTCAAGCCAGACTTCATCGATGAAATTGGACTGCGCCAGCACCTCAGTATGTCTCGCGCTAATGGACTTAATAGTATGTTAAAGCAAATTAGTCTTTACGCCTTTGCTTATCAGCAAAAAATTAAAATGGGGCTCGTATGAGTGATTTTTTATTACAAAGACCGCGCAGACTTCGTCGTAGTGAAGCAATTCGCTCTATGGTGAGAGAAACGTCGATTTCTCCCGATCACTTAATCGCACCTCTGTTTGTTGTCGATGGTAAGGACCAAAAGATTGCGATTAAATCTATGCCGGGTCAGTACCGCTATAGCGTCGATCTGCTAGTTAAAGAATGTCTGGAGCTTTACGCTCTAGGAGTTCATAGTGTGGCGATTTTTCCAGCGATTGATACAAAACTTAAAACGAGTGATGCACGCGAATCGATAAATCCAAAGGGTCTTTATCCGAGTGCAATTAAAGCAATTAAGGACGCTATTCCTGAAATGCTTGTGATGACCGATGTCGCACTAGACCCCTATAATAGCGATGGTCACGACGGTCTTGTCGATGCCAAGACTGGCCAAATTCTCAATGACGAGACCTTAGAGCTTTTGACTCAAATGTCGATCATGCAAGCTGCTGCTGGCGCCGATATTATTGGCCCCTCAGACATGATGGATGGTCGAGTTGCAGCTATTCGCGATGGTCTTGATAGTGAAGGCTATAGTGATACAGCGATCATGTCTTACACTGCTAAATACGCCTCAGCTTTTTATGGGCCATTTCGTGATGCGCTTGATTCGGCCCCAAAGGCGGGAGATAAAAAAACATATCAAATGGACCCGGCCAACTCACGTGAAGCGATTAAAGAAGCCATGCTCGATGAGAGTGAGGGCGCTGATTTCTTAATGGTGAAGCCGGGCATTGCATACCTCGATATCATTCAAACTCTAGCGCAAAGTACGGCCCTTCCCATTGCCGCTTATAATGTCAGTGGAGAATACGCTATGGTTAAGGCGGCGGCACAAAATGGATGGATTGATGGTGATAAAGTCATGCAAGAAATGCTTATGTCTTTTCGCCGCGCCGGTGCTGATGTGATTCTAACTTATTTCGCTAAAGAATTTGCAGCGCTTTATAGAGCGCGCTGAATTCGCCCCACATGGCGCTTTAGAATTTCTTCGTCATTGTGTTTGTTTGTACTTTTTGCCTTGGTGGCCGCGATTTTCTCCTCAAGTCTGGAGATTTCAAGTAGCAGTTGTAAGCAATTGCGGATGACCATAAAAAACCCTCTACGTTTGACCATTGAAACAATGGTATCACTAATCAAACAAATTGCAAGAGCGTAAAAAAACCCTAAATTAATAGGGCCAATTGATTGCAGCCTAATTAGAGCGAGCTTTAACTTTGACCTTTTGACGGTCATCTTCTTTTTGCTTTTGTTTCTTTGCAGCAATACCCAGTAATCCAAGTAGTCCAGCAATTGAGGTGATCAGGGCCAGATCAAGTTCCAAGGATACCTCCTGGTTGGCGCCTATAGGTCTATTATAACCTAGTTTCATCTGTTTTATCGGTTATATAAGTCGTGTTCTCAAATATAATTGCGCATATTCCTTAAAAATCAGCTATTTCCTTAGGTTATAGCTCTGGCTTCCTGAGTTTCTTGGATGATTTTGAGTAAATCAAGCTCATCACCAGGTTGCAGGTTGGTAATCCAGCGTCCCTCTGGGTAGATGACACAATTAATTCCCTTGGAACACTTTCCTAGGCAACCACTGGAGTTAATCCGCACTTCATCTTTGCCCCATTTCGCCGCCGCCATACGTTTGAGCTTATTTCTAAACTCGACGCCGACACCCTCTTTCGCTGGCCTTGAGTTGCCTTCTAGGGTGCAGGTACTGCAGATAAAAACGTGGGTTGTAATTTTACTTTCAAAAGTCTTCATTCAGCTATGATGGCACTGATAAGTCTTTGATTCTATGGCCATAACCCTGTCGTTTCTTCGACTTTTCTTTTACAATAGTAAAAAGACTATTTTATTTTCGAAGGACTCTCTCGTGGCCCAAGATCCTAAACACAAAGCGCTTGAAATAAATCTCGATAGAAGCATCTACGGTGCTTTTGCAGAAATTGGTGCTGGCCAAGAAGTGGTTAGACATTTTTTCCGCGCCGGTGGAGCAGCCGGAACAATTGCTAAAACCATGTCAGCCTACGATATGAAATTCTCCGATGATATTTACGGCAAAGAGACTTCAGGTCGCTATGTATGCGAGAGCAGACTTGTCAAAATGCTTGAACACGAGTTTTCTCTCATGCTTGAGCGTTTAGACTCACGTGCAGCAGATACAAGATTTTTTGCTTTTGCCGATACTGTGGCGGCAAAATCTTATTCTGGTAAAGGTGAAAGCCACGGCTGGATGGGACTACGCTTTCAACATGAACCAAAAGCAGCAGCTTCAGAAGTTATCATTCATGTAAAAATGCTCGACATTGAAAATGTGCAACAGCAAGAAGCATTAGGTGTGATCGGAGTCAATCTCGTTTACGCCGCTTATAAACATTCTGAAGACCGTGAGAGATTTGTCACTGAGCTGATGGATGGATTGACGACTGAGCGACTTGAGATCGATATGATTCGAGTTTCAGGCCCAGCGTTTTCTAAAATTGATTCGAGATTGTTATCGCTTGAGCTTGTGAAACGAGATTATTGTCAGGCCGTGATGTTTGCGGCCGATGGAAAAGTGTTACAAGCCTCTGATGCGCTTTATAAAAAGAATATTGTGCTTTGTCGTGGTTCGTATAGGCCACCGACATTGGTGAATCTCGATATGCTTGAGCGTGGCCAAGCCTGCTTTCAAAAGCTTTTAGGCAAAGATAAGGGCGATATTTTAGTTTTGCCTGAGATTTCGATGAATAATCTTAGAGATCGCGGCGAAGTTGATAATGAAGATTTCTTGGCGCGCGTTGATCTTCTGACAGTTTTGGGGAGACCTGTTCTCATTACCAATTACCAAGATTTCTCCGCCCTTAATGATTTCATTTCAACTTATAATAGAGCGCAAGTCGCTTTTGTGATGGGTTATTATTCGGTTAGTGAGCTTTTTGATGAGTCAAAATATTTAAGTGTTAAAGACGGCATTCTTGGAAGTCTTGGACGGTTGACTGGTCATAATACGCGCATCTTAGTTTACCCTTCAAAAGAAGACGAAGGAGAAGGAGTCAATACAATTGATTCTTTAAAAACTAAAGCCGCTACCAACGCATTGGTAAGCTACTTAAAAGATACGGGCAAACTTCACGATATTACAGACTATTCGAAAGAACACTTTTCAATTTGGTCGCGGGTTGTCCTTAAGATGATTCAAGAGGGGCAGCCTGGGTGGGAGAGTATGGTTCCGCCACAAGTTGCTAAGCGAGTGATAGAGAAATGTTTGTTTGGATACCCTTGCGAAGTCTAGCCTTTCTTCTTTTAATCTTTTTTTCATTTTTAGCTTCTGCCCTTGAAGTAGAAGTGATGCGACTCGATTTAAGACCTTCGGGTTCAAGAGTTGTCTATAAAGCAGCTTTTGATCAACAAAAATGTGAATTTATTCCAGGTGTTGAACCAACGTTTTATCGTGATGTCGTAACACCACTTGGAACTTGGCAACAAGAACAGAATTTTCTTGATCGTTTATACTTCGGAGTTAAAGAGCAATCGATTGCACCAGATAAGTTGCGGCTGGTCCTAAATGCTGCGGACAATATAGAACTACTCGCTATTCCAATCAAATCGGGGGGCGATTGCATTATTAAACGTTTGATGAATGATCCAGCTGGGCCCAAAGAAATTGGCTCTATTGAGATCGTGCTTGATATGACTTTTGGTGTTCCTGTTTTATCTGAAGTCATTATCGAAAATCACAATAATATAAAGTATAAAAAATCTAAGCTCAGGCCATGGGATCTCTCGGGCTATTTCCCCATTTATGAAGCTCATGTCGGTCTTGGTGTTAATATTCATTCTAATATTTATAAAGAAAACGATAAGCGCTATTGGCGCACGGATCCTGCTATTGAGCCTGTGCCACTGGCACTTGTTCGTATTGGTCCATTCTTCTTAAATAAAGATGGAGCTGGTGTTTTGCTGCTACCGTTTGAAAAAGCAACCTTGCTAGCAACTTTTCATATTGATGGTGAACCTTTTCGCGCCGATGGTTATCGTGAACGAAAAAAATCCATTTATTCAGGCTTTATTTTTAAAGTAAAAGACTTTTATACACAGTACTTTAAAGACATTGGAAATGTATCAGGCGGTTGGGTTGCCAATTTTGCTTGGAATCCAGAATGGCATTTAAGTAATCAGTATTCAATTTCACCTAGGATTATGATTCAGCGCTGGGATGGTGATTATACTGATTATTACTTTGGAACAGATGTACATGAGTCTCCTAGGTTTGGAACAACATACCAAGCTGACCCAGTTTGGAATGGACTTTATACTGTGACACAAAGTTATCGCTGGGGCAGGTTAAAAGGATTACTTATAACTGAACTTAAAATTTACGGTGATTCAGTCAAGAATTCACCGCTCACCAAACAGCGAAGTGAATTTAGACTTATTACTGGCTTTCTCTACAATCTTTTTTAAGCAACCTTGACATTGATGTTTGCGCTCCCATCTTATAAATAGATAGGAGGCACTTATGAATAAATTTGATTCGATTGTTGCTGGGGCCCTCGATATTGCTCAAACAGAAGCACTAAAGCGCAAAAACTCTGAATTATTCCCGATCCATTTACTTTGGGGACTTATTTCCAATCCACAGTCTTTTAGTGCAAGAGCACTTAAAACATATAAAGCCGATCTAAAAAAACTCTTAGATCAACTTCCCACGATCGGAAAATCTTCCGCCGATCAATTGCGACCAAGTAGTAAGTTTTCTGAATGGTTAACTTATGCCAGCTCCCACGCCATTCAGGCAGGTAGACAAGAAGTGAGTGAGTCTGACTTACTTCGCTTTCTTACCCAAATTATTCCCGAGTTTAAATTTGATCCTAATATTTTAAATGAGGCACACGACAGTGAGGAGGAAGTTCCAAGCTTTCTCACAAATTTGAATGAAATGGCAGAGCAAGGCAAACTCGATCCTGTTATCGGGCGCACCAAAGAAATTCGTGCCGTTATGGAAATTCTAGGTCGTCGAGGAAAGAACAATCCTGTTTTAGTTGGACTAGCAGGGGTGGGTAAGACGGCCATTATCGAAGGACTGGCGGAAGCTATCGTTAAGGGTGATGTGCCTGATGTCTTAAAAGATAAGACTGTTATGGCGCTTGATATGGGCTCTCTTATGGCCGGTACAAAATACCGAGGCGAGTTCGAAGAGCGCCTGCAAAAGCTTATTAAGTGGGTTAAAGGACAAGCCGGACAAGTGATCTTGTTCATCGATGAAATGCATCAACTTGTTGGGGCGGGACGAACAGACGGTGCCATGGATGCTGCCAATTTGCTAAAGCCTGCTCTCGCTCGTGGCGAGCTCAATTGTGTTGGTGCAACTACGCCGGATGAGTATCAAAAATATATCTTAGGTGATGCGGCCTTAGATCGCCGATTTAGACCTGTACCTGTTCATGAACCGTCAAAAGAAGACGCCATTGAGATTCTTAACGGTGTTCGAGAAAAGATGGAGATTCATCACGGCATTAAAATTTCAGATGAAGCCGTTTTTCAATCAGTTGTTTTATCAGATCAATATCTGACAGATAAGCATCTTCCGGATAAGGCAATCGATCTTATAGATGAAGCGGCCAGCGCCTTGAAGTTATCGGCCGAGGCCATGCCTGCTAAACTCGTTGAATTGCAAGGCGAAATTAGGTCCAAAAAGATTTATGCTCAGATGGAAAAATCTCCTCAACTTCTTGAAGAGATCACCAAGCTTGAAGAGCAGTTTAATAGTGACAAAGCTAAGTGGGAACAAGAGGTCTTGTCTGTTAAACAAGTATCAGAGCTTAAGAATCAACTGGAGCGTATGAAGTTTGAACTTGAACAGGCAGAGCGTCGTCAAGACTATGAGAAAGCGAGCGAATTAAAATATGCTCAAATTCCAGAGCTTGAAAAGAAACTTGCCGGTACGTCACATGACTGGGTACTTAACGCCAAAGATATTGCTTCTATTATTTCAAGGCAAACAGGGATTCCGGTTGATAAAATTTTAAAGACGCGCCAAGAAAATATTCTTGAACTAGAGGCTAAGCTTAAGAATCGTGTCTTTGGTCAAGATGCTGCTCTTCATGAAATTGCTGAAACATTAATTTCATCACACGCTGGTCTGACTGATGGAAAGCGTCCGCTAGGTTCCTTTCTTTTAAAAGGTCCTTCTGGTGTTGGTAAAACTGAGACGGCCAAGGCCTTAGCAAATCTTTTATTTGATAGCGAAGACGCTTTGATTCGCTTTGATCTTTCAGAGTATTCTGAAAAGCATTCAGTTTCAAAGCTTATTGGCGCTCCTGCCGGCTATGTTGGTTATGATGAAGGTGGGGCATTGACTGAGGCCATTAGACGTAAACCGTACGCCGTAATCTTGTTTGATGAAATTGAGAAGGCCCATCGAGACTTCGCCGATATTCTTTTGCAAATACTTGATGACGGCAGACTGACTGATAATAAAGGACGAACAATCAGTTTTAGAAATACAGTCATTTTGACCACGACCAACTCAAAAGATATTGAGAATGACTTTAAACCAGAAGTTTTAGGTCGCCTTGATGCTGTCCTAGAGTACTCGGCCCTTGGCCCTCATATTATGCAAGACCTAATTGCTAAACAGCTAGGTTTACTCAATGAGAGGTTGGCGGATAAAAAAGTCGCTGTAAGTGTAGACGATAACACTAAAGAGCAGTTGGCGACTCGTGGCTATGATCCACGCTATGGCGCCAGACCTCTTGCCTCGGTCTTTAATAAACTCCTTGTTAGACCTCTGGCTAAGTATCTCCTGGCTAAAGATAACGAGCCAGGCAGCCTAAAGGCAATATGGAATGAAGGCAAAGAGACAGTCGACTTCATTCAAGGATAATTTTTGCCGCGATAGGGGAGCCTCAATTTAAAATGTATAATTAATTGTATATTTTAGTTAATGAGGTTTCCCCATGTCAGATACCAAAGTTTTAAAGCCTGAAGAGTTTCTAGTGCGTGAGGGTGAAGCCAGTCAGGACATGTATTATCTGCAGTCTGGCACTCTTGCTGTCGTTAAGCGCAAAGGCGATGGTATGCAACAAATAGGAACCATCTACTCTGGTGAGATCGTTGGAGAAATGTCATTTCTTGATGAGGAACCTAGAAGTGCCTCAGTCAAAGCTATTAGCGAATGCGTCCTAACAGTCATACCAAGAAAGAAATTTGAACAATCGATGAAGCAACTGCCAAAGTGGTATCAGGCCCTTGTGCACACGCTTTTAGATCGTTTAAGAAAAGCAAACTCAAGAATCAAAGTTTAAAACCAAATTCCAAGACGATCGGTAATTCGCTCTTTTTCTTCGATCGAGAAATCATTCCCATCAAGTGATAAATGTTTAAGCGACGGCATCGAAAAGAGGTCTTCGGGCAGTTTATCGAATTTATTATTATCCAGTATCAAGCGTTTAAGTTTTGTAAGATTCACAAAGCCTTTGGGTAGTGCTGATAATGCATTATTCGTCAGGTCGAGTTCTTGCAAGTGATCGAGCATGACAAGCCATGAAGGTAACTGCTTGAGTCCAGTTTGAGATAACAAAATCTTCTCAATACTCATTGAAGGAGTGGCTTCAGGAAGACTTGTCAGCTTGGCTCCCTTAATTTTAAAAATTTTAAGTTTTGGAAGTGCAAATATCTCAGCCGGTAGCTCAGTGATAAGTGGAGCCTGTATCGATAGGTTTTCTAAGTTTTGAAGACGTGAGATCTGAGGGGGAATATCACAAAGACCTTCGCCTACAAGCTCTAATACTTTTAGATTACTTTCGCTTAGAACTTCATTCGGGAAAGAGGCTTGATTTTTTTTAAGCTTAATTCTCAAGAACAATCTCCTAGCGGTGCTGACCTGGACCAGGTATGCCTAAGAAATAGAGGATTGAAGTCATTGGACCGTGGCTCATATGTTGCTCAGCCTCTTTTTTCACAATATCTTTGGCGTGAAAAGCAATACCAAGTCCGGCCGCTGCAAGCATGGGCAGGTCATTGGCACCATCACCAATGGCAACAACTTGCTCAAGCGAAATTTTCTCTTGTTGAGCAATCACTTTAAGAAGAAATGCTTTTTGTTCAGCATTTACAATAGTGCCTTCAATTTCACCGGTCAGCATGCCATCACTAATCTCAAGTTCATTGGCAAATGCGTAGTCTAGGCCAAGCTGTTCTTTAAGAGCTTCGGCAAAAAAAGTGAATCCACCTGAAATTAATGCAACTTTATAACCTAGTGACTTAACTGTTTGAATGAACTCAACCGCACCTGGAGTAAAAGGGAGACGCTCGAGAATCTCTTGCATCTGCTCGACTTTTAAACCTTTGAGCTTTGACACTCTTTGGCGCAGAGACTCGTTAAAATCCATCTTGCCGTTCATGGCCTCTTCAGTGATATGGCGGACCTCACTGCCAACTCCGGCCACATCGGCCATCTCATCAATCACTTCCGTTTGAATAAGCGTTGAATCCATATCGAAAACAATAAGCCTTTTACTTCTTCTGAAAACATTGTCTTTAATAAAGGCAACATCAACTTGGTGGTCTGTTGAGATCTCAAGTAATTTCTCTTTAACTTTTTTCCAGTTAAGACCTTTAGGCACAGTTGTCGTTATTTCTAAACAGGTGAAGTTTTTAGGAGTCATATTATCAATGCGCAAAATATTGATGCCAGCACCGGCGACGGCGTCAGCAACATCTCTAACAAAGGAAGCTGGAAGGTTACCCGTTGAAACGCAACTTAGAATGAACTTTTCACCGACATCGGGAAGATCGCGCATTTCTACGTCTTGAAAAGTAAGCGTAAGATTCATTTGTGAGCAAGAAAAGAGTAATTCTTTAACCACACGGGGCTCATCGCCACCAACTTCGATCAAAAATGAGAGAGACAGTAGCCCGTGGGTCACGGCCTGTCCCATATCTTTTAAGACTGCACCGTGTTCTGTCACTAAGTGCATCAGTTTGGATGTGATCCCCGGTTGATCGGGACCAGAAACGGTGACGAGAATATTACGGTTGCTGGAAGTTTTTTGCATGGGCCATTTTCCTTTTAGCCTTCATTTTACGCAAAAGTCCTAAAGAATACTCTAGGGCGGAAAAAACAGACAGTAAGCTAGCGATGGCTATTAATCCAAAGCCAAGCTCTGGCATGGGGATTCCAAATGGTCGATCAAAGGCCATGAGAAAAGGGACTCCTACCATTTGTGTGGCCGTTTTCCATTTGCCCGCTGATCCGACCGGAACGCTGAGACCGCGCTCGGTAGCGAGTAGTCTAAGTGAGGTTATGTAGAGCTCTCGAAGCACTAGTACCACAACTAAAAGTCCTGGCACTCGACCCAGCTCTTGCAACATGATGAGAGATGAGATGACTAAGAATTTATCGGCAATAGGGTCAAGAAAAGATCCAAAGACGGTGACGATATTGCGCTTTCTGGCGATATAGCCGTCAAAAAAATCAGTGATCGATGCCGCTACAAATGTCCAAGCTGCGACATAACCGAGAGTTTTATGCCACGGAATAACCCAGTCCCACACTAGAGTATTGGCAAACATGGAGCCAATAATCACGGGGATTAAAAGTACGCGGAACATAGTTAACCTGTTTGGTAGGTTATCTATTTGCCATTCATGTGGATTTGTCGCTTTCATGAGTCGTTTCTGTCCATTGTGAGGAACGATTCAGGCTAACAGAGAAAATGTTTCCCGTAAAACCAGAAGGTTATCACGTGATAAGATTATTCTCAGTTATACCAAAAGGATGGACATGGAAGGACAACTTAATCTCATTAAAACTGGCTACCAGGATGTGGAAAAACGAATTTTCCCAAGGTTTCCTTTCTGTTTTTTAACATTCAAAGGTGAAGCTCATAAGGCCCATGCTTTTGAGGTTGTTGATATCTCCTACACCGGAATGCAGCTTGGTCTGAGATCGGGTGGTCATACCTATACTGAGGGACAAGATCTTAAGGGTGCTGTTCACTGGAAAGGTCGCTCTCTCGATGTCAGTGGCAAAGTTAAATGGGTGAGCGGACAGCGACTTGGAGTCAAATTCGAGCAGGATCATAAATTAGAAGAAAATATCAAAAACTTCCTTTCAATCGATAATATTGTTAAATCAATGCGCCCCGTGCACGGTCACGATATTGATATGGATGTACCTAGTAATCTTAAATACTGGGTCAGGGCCGATGGACCGTTTGAGATTTTTGTGTGGCGCCATAATGACGGTGAGATTGCTCGTTTTCAGGTCATTATGATGGAGAACTATGTTGAATGGCACGATGGGAAGGGAATTAAGACAGGCCGCGTGATTTCAAAGCGCGACATGGATACCCCATTAATCCTCGAAGATGAGATCATGTTTCGTGTCGACGAAGGCGTCGATGGGCATAAAGTCTCTATGGCCAATGAAATTGTTACTGCTTTAGGTGACGGACATTTGCCGACAGGCGCCAGAGAATTTTTAACTTTAAAACTCTCGTAATTGAAACTTTTCACCAGGGACTCGACCACCTATAATGGAG
>TARA_R110000868_G_scaffold219346_1_pt1 | contig 22253 bp, 18 predicted proteins | sample TARA_R110000868 | Tara Oceans TARA_R110000868 (sample SAMEA4397489) | marine metagenome | biome: Polar Biome; feature: [SRF] surface water layer (ENVO:00010504); material: water (ENVO:00002006), including particulate matter (ENVO:01000060) such as... | depth 5 m | reverse complement strand
GATTGCCATCGCTTGCTGCGTTTTTACACGGTCTGGGCCAAAAGCAGTCATTGAACGTCTATGAAAGACTGGCCGAATCATTCACTAGATAGTTTTATAAACGCAGAGACCTGTGCTCACTTAGTTCATTTTGCTGACGATGGCGTCGCGCGCTGCTGCAAAGTCGACCAGGCCACCAGCGCAACAATAATCACGGCAAATCCTTCACTGGTGCCTACTACACCAAGGCCCAGACCGCCTTTGGCCACTGAGTGCGACAACCAGTCGCCGCAGGACGCGCCAAACGGTCGGGTGAGAATGTAAGCCATCCAGAAGCTTGGCACAGTACCGAGCTTGAACAGGTAATGCGACATGCCCACCAAGCCAATTGCAGCCAAGAACAGTAGTGCAGACATGGCATAACCCAGGCGTATTTCCTCAGCCAACCAGTCGCCTGCCGCCGTGCCCAAGGCAAAGGTCATCAGAATGGCCAACCAGTAAAAATACTCACGTCGCCCCCGATAAATACTGCGGATCGAAAGGCTCCCTTCGCAGGCATACCAGAGCGCAAATGTCAGCGCCAACGCCACACTGAAAAACATCGTGGTGGTGTTTAGTGCCACCCCGTAGGTGTCCACTAAACTGTCGGTCAGCAAGGTGCCAAAAATGCTCACCTGCACCACGCACAACCAGTAAGCCCAAGGCCCGTAACGTGTGCGACGCAGCTGCAGTGCCATGACCAGCAACAACAGTGCACCCATGATCAGCGTGGTGACGGGCAGGCCGACATGCAGCTTGAAAATTAGAAAATCGGCACCGGTTTCCCCTACCGTGGTGGACAAAATCTTGATCAACCAGAATACCAGCGTCACCGCCGGCACTTTATTCAGCGCAATCTCTTCACTTTGGACAGCGTGCATCACATCATCTCTCGTGGAGTCGGGCTGTACTGGATTAATCAACACGCTGTTCACTGCGCTCAACTTGCAGAGCCACAGTGGACGGCATGCAACCACGAAATATATCCAGCTGCGGCTGATAGACCGACGTGCGTACACCCATCAGGCCGATCACCGAGTGGAACAGGTTGTCTTGCGACACCGGCTGGCCAGCTTGCTGACGCAAGCAGTCAGCTGAGATACCGCTGCTGCGCTGCATGCCGTCGGAGAACCACAGCACCATCGGCACGTGGGTCTGTTCACTTGGGGCCATGGCGTAGGGCACCCCATGCAGGTACATGCCGAGCTCACCGAGGGACTCGCCGTGGTCCGACATATAGAGCATGGCCGTGTCCAACCTCGCTGCATTGTTGCGCAACAGATCGATGGTGGCGGCCAGCACATGGTCGGTGTATAGCAGGCTGTTGTCGTAGGCATTGACGATGCTGGCGGTGTCGCAGCGATCGAGTTGCACGTTTTTGCACACTGGAGTGAAGCGCTCAAACGCTGCAGGGTAGCGCTTGTAATAGGCCGGGCCATGGCTGCCTTTCATGTGTAATACCACCACGGTGTCACGCTCGATGCTGTCCAGGTAGGCCTGCATGTTGTGCAACAGCGCCTCGTCGTGGCACTCGCCATCGGCGCAGTACTCGGCAAGCTTAAGGTGCGAGACATCCTCACTGGGAACCCGATCACAGGCACCTTTACAGCCGGAGTTGTTATCGCGCCAGAGCACGCCAACACCGGCACGCTGCAATACGTCGAGCATGCCTTCGCGATTGCCGGCCATCGACTCCTTGTAATCTGCCCGGCCGACGTCTTGAAACATGCAGGGCACCGAAACCGCCGTGGCGGTGCCGCAGGAAGAAGCTTGCGGGTAGTTGATCACATCGCGCTTGGCCAGCTTTGGGTTGGTCGGGCGAGCATAACCGTTGAGCGAGAAGTTCGCCGCACGCGCCGTTTCACCCACCACCACTACAGTCACCCGCGGCCGGTGGTTTGTGCCTACCACACTTATGCGATGTGCGTCGGCGCCAACCACTTCCAGCGTGACCGGTGCAGCCAGCTCGCGCTTGAGGTAGCCATGCACGGCTCCGACCACATTCGACGGTATCAGCATCAGGCGCACCTCACGGTGGTTACGAATCAGTGAGGCGTAAGGCTGGTACTGGCTCATGACCAGCACGGCAAATACCCCCAACAGTACAGCCATGCTACCCAGCTTGGCGGCCAGCTCCCGCCGCCATGTGAGTGGGCGAGTTGGTATACGACTGATCAATAGCGCAGGTAGCACGCCCAACAACAAAAGCCAAAGCAGCAGGCGACCATTGAACAGCTCCGTGGCTTCTGCCACATCAGTCTGTAGCATGTTGGTGAGCATGTTGTAGTCGATGACGATGCCGTAACTGTTCATAAAATAGCTGGCTCCGGCCGATACCAGCACTAGCCCGCCCAGAACCAGTTTTGTCAGCCGCCCCCAGGCCAGCAGGCTGAGCAGTAGGTAGAGCCAGATCCAAACAAACAGCGGCAGGCTTAGCAGGAACAGCGGGCTGTCATTGCTCATGCCGCCCACGCCCTGCCAGACGCTGTGCCAGAACGGCAGGTTCATGGTCAGCATCAGCCACAAAGCAACCAGCATGGTTAGCACGTTACGGCTTAAGGCCACACGCTTAAGAGTTGATTCACGCACAAAGCACCTGGGTAGATTACGAGACTGCCGTAAATCTACTCAGGCCGATGTGAAATGCCTGTCGGGCGGATGTGAAAAAACTGTTGAGTGGTCACTGCCGCGCCTCAGTGTTCAGCCCGTAGCCTGCGGATACACCCCGGTCATGTGTGAGCAGCGCAGAACTCACGAATTTTTCACATTCTTTTGACATGGAATTGAATGCCTACCTTCTAGGATGCAAGCAGTGTCTACCGATGGATATTGCCCATGCTGCCCTCTTCATTACTCGACAAGCCGCTGCCGACTCACTCCGGCGTGCTGCATGGCCTCAAACTGCGCGGCAAACTCGGCTGGCTACGGGTAGCGCAAGTACTGATGATCGTGCTGCTCGCGACGTTCAGCTACATGGGCTGGCGTCACCTTTACCCTGCGGTGGCCGAAACGGGCTGGCGCTATGAGGTTCTGCTCAACGATATCGAGAAAGTCAGCGCCATCGCTCTGGATGCCGAAGGCGGCCTCCTGCTCAGCGAGGAACTGCAAAGTGGTGAGGGACGAATTCTGCGTTACAGCGCTGACGGCAGCCTTGAACCGGTAGAAGCTGGCCTGTCCAAGCCAGACGGCATGGTCAGCTTCCACGGTGGCGTGGTGTTCAGCCAGGAGCAAGGCGATGAGCCCGTGCTCTGGCGGACACCGCAGCGCACCGTCGAGCTGTTTGCCGGCAGCAATGTTGAGGGTCTGGCCAATGATGGTCGCTACCTCTATGCCATTGAAGACCGTCATGGCGATGGCCGCCTGTTGCGCTACGACCCCAGCAACGACACTACCGTGGTTCTGCGCACCGGCCTGGATCAAGCCGAAGCCATTACCGCCTGTCCCGACGGCCTCCTGTTCTATAGCGAGAAGAGCAGCGGCACGGTTTCTCAGCTACACGCTGAAGGTCATGACAGCGTGGTGCTGACGGGCCTTAACCAACCCGGTTTTCTGCTGTGCAACAACGAGGGTTTGTGGATCACCGAAGATGCCACGCATATGGCCCGTCTGTTGCGGCTGGCCCCGGACGGCCAGTTGCATACCGTATTGTCACACCTGCGTTCGGCACAAACCTTGATCGAAACGCGCCCTGGCCACTATCTATTGGCCGAGCAAGGCCGCAACCGCGTGCTGAGCCTGCAACGCGACCCACAGGAAACTGATTGATGTCCGCCACGTCTACTCGCTCTGCCTCAGGCCACAACGGCTTGCGTCAACACCTGCTGTTCACGGCCCTAAGCGGTGTCCTGTTAATCGTGCTGTACAGCCTGCTGCGCCTAGTGTTACTGGCTTATAACCATGAGCTGATTGGTGACACCACAGCCAACGACTTGTTGGAAGCCTTCGGTAACGGTCTACGATTTGATCTGCGCCTGGTGACTTTTGCCCTCGCGCCGCTGATTTTGGTGATCGGCAGCCGGCGCTTGATGGCGGCGCGCACCTGGCAACTGACCTGGCTCAGCGTGGTGATCAGCCTCACCCTGTTCCTCGGCGTACTGGAACTGGACTTCTACCGCGAATTTCACCAGCGCCTCAACGCGCTGGTGTTTCAATACCTCGGCGAAGATCCTGCTACCGTCATGAGCATGCTCTGGCATGGTTTTCCGGTCGCTCGCTACCTGATCGCCTGGGCAGTGGCAAGCTGGCTGCTGTTCAAAGCCCTGCAAGCCATCCATCGACTGACCCCGCCGGCAGACCCGCGTCTCAGTGCAGCGGCAGGCGAGCGCTGGTACTGGCGCATCAGCGTCCTCACCCTCTGCCTGTTCCTCGCCGTACTCGCTGTGCGCGGCACTCTGCGTCAGGGGCCGCCGCTGCGCTGGGGCGACGCCAGCACCACCGAGTCGGTATTTGCCAACCAACTGGGCCTTAACGGCACCCTGACGCTGATTGATGCGGGTAAAGCGCGCTGGTCTGACCACCGCGACAATCAATGGAAAGCCCGCTTGCCAAGTGCCGAAGCGCAAGCCCTGGTACGGCAGATGCTGCTGACCCCGCAGGATCTGCTTATCGACAGCGGCGAGGCGGCGATCCGCAGGATCAGCACACCAAAGCCACACCTGCAGTTGCCGGTACGCAATGTGGTGGTAATCCTGATGGAAAGCTTCGCCGGGCACTATGTCGGCGCCCTTGGTGCACGAGGCGACATCACCCCCAACTTCGACCGTCTGACTAAAGAAGGGCTGCTGTTTACCCGTTACTTCTCCAACGGCACCCACACCCATCAAGGCATGTTTGCCACCATGGCCTGCTTCCCCAACCTACCCGGCTTCGAGTATTTGATGCAAAGCCCGGAAGGCTCCCATGACTTCTCTGGGCTGCCGCAGTTGCTGGGTGATCGAGGCTTTGACGACCTCTACGTGTACAACGGCGACTTTGGCTGGGATAACCAGAAGGGCTTCTTCGGTAACCAGGGCATGAGCCACTTTATTGGCCGCAACGATTATGTCGACCCAGTGTTTTCCGACCCGACCTGGGGCGTTTCTGACCAGGATATGTTTGACCGCGCCGACCAAGAGCTGCGCAAGATGGACCGCCAGCGGCCGTTTTATGCCCTGCTGCAAACCCTATCCAACCACACACCTTACGCCTTGCCAGACCCACTGCCGGTAGAGCCGGTCAGCGGTTTCGGCTCCAACGACGAACACCTCACGGCCATGCGCTATTCGGATTGGGCCCTGGGCCAGTTTTTCGAGAAGGCGCGCAAGGCCCCTTATTTCAAAGACACGATGTTCGTGATCGTCGGCGACCATGGTTTTGGCAGCCCCGAACAGCTTAGTGATATCGACCTGTACCGCTTCCATGTGCCACTGCTGGTGATTGCCCCTGGGGTTCAAGAACAATTCGGCACCCGCAATGACATTGCCGGCACCCAACTGGATATCGTCCCCACCATCATGGGCCGCCTTGGCGGCCCGGTGCAGCAGCAATGCTGGGGCCGTGACCTGTTGGCGCTTGACTCGGCCGATCCGGGCATTGGCGTGATCAAGCCCTCCGGCAGCGATCAGACAGTCGCTTTGGTTTCCGGCAGCAACCTGCTGATCCAGCCACGGGAAGGCGCACCGCGATTGTATAACTACAAGCTGCATGAAAACGCAGGCATAGAGCCAACTGACAACGCCGCGCTGCAAGATCATTTACTGTCGCGTCTGCAGGCCTTTTTACAAATCGCCACCCAGAGCCTATTGAGCAACACCGCGGGGGTCGGCGATACGCAACCCATCACGCGCCAGACCGCCGCACAAGACAACCCATAACGTCGCCAAGATCGAGGTAATCCGGACAGCCCTATATCGAGCCACCCGCACAGTTCGCCGCAGCGAACGCACATCGAGGTTTGCAAGACGCCTGCCGGGCGGATGCTGAGCAGTATTACCCAGCGCGTGACTTAGTAGCGCGCTGGGCAGATGATCAATAACGCGCTGAAAATGGCCGGCGAACCGAGCCTAGTGCTCGGCATATTCTGCGCTGCCAATGGCGTCTGGCCGATACTGAACATCAGCGACAGCCGTGTGGTGATTGCCGTCCATAGCAACGCTGAATAGCTGCCGCAGGCGCTGACCGGTGCACAGTGCAGGTGTGGGGATTGAGTGGGGCTCTATTAGACTCGGGCGGAATGCTGTGGGATGAATTGTCTGCCTGCACGCCTTGCATCAGATTGCCGATGCACCACGCAGACTGGCCATGATGCGTGAGTTCAGCCGAGTCATCAGCAATAGCATGATCATCACCGCCTGGGTCGACGGCAACTGGTAAGACTGCGCCAGGCTGAGACAGGATACAGCACTGGCGTTATTAGCAGCCACGCGGAGGTTGAGGACGAATGTATTCAGTCCGGTGTTCCCAGCCCTGCGATGGATCACAGGGGACACGAGTTGTACCTCGATGGGCTGCTAGATATTAATGCCCGCCCACCTACGACTTGCTAATCAGCGGTGACAACATGACCGGGGCGGGTATCTTAGAAGGTGACTACCTAATCGTCAGTTGTGATGCTGGGAGCAAAGCCTGGAGACGTAGTGGTGACCTGCTTAAGTAGCGACGTTATTCATCTGACGCTTGGGCAGATGCCATAAGTCGTATGTGCTGCAATCCGAGCCCACTGATTACGCGCCGCACAACGTACTAGATGATGACGAACTGATGATCTGGGGCGTTGTGAGCCATAGTCTGCATCATCACAGTACACATGCCTGAGCCGGTGTTTGCCATTATCGACTGCAACAGCTTTTACGTAAGCTGTGAGCGGATAACTCGGTCTTACCTCCAGCGCATCACATCGTCTTGTTAAGCAACAACGGCGGCTTTGTAATTGCACGCCCTGCCGATGAAGAACCCTTCGTGAAGATAGGTGCCCTTTCCATGAGATTCTTGGCGACCTAAACGCCATGGTTTAGTGGCGCTCAGAGCCGTCATTAACATAGCTCTGTATTAAAGCACCGCAAGGCGGTGCCTTTAATGCATGAGAGGGTTAGCGCGCACTAAGATCTTCATCCCGCAGTTCCTCTGGCTGCCAAGCCATGAGCCCTTTCTGGAACGCATGGCTGGCCCCCTGGTAGTAAGCAATATCACGACGCATCAGTCTGTCATCGGTGCCAACAATCGACTCTATGCTCAGCCCCAGAGCATCTTGATGTTTACGCATTCCTCGCCTCGGACTGAGAATCGCAAGATTGTTGCCATCGAAAAGCCCCAAATGCTGGTAGTTACCGATCAGGGCGCGCCCAGCATTACGATCCTCTCGCAACACGTTGCGCCCGAAAAACGTCGAGACGTAGTCGAAATTGAGCATGCCCAGTAAAGTTGGAGCCAGGTCGATCTGACTGACAACATCAGTGAACTCCCTAGGTTCGATTTGCTCCGGAGCATAAATAAACAGAGGTATGTGGTAGTTGGCCACCGGCAAATCTTCCTTACCGGCGCTTCCTGCTGTGTGGTCGGCGACAAATATGAATAGCGTGTCCTTAAACCAGGGTTTTCCACGCGCTTGGGCTATAAGTTGGCCAATGGCGTAGTCGGTGTACTTCACAGCTCCTTCGCGACCGTCACCGGAAGGTATGTCGATGCGGCCTTCAGGGTAGGTATAGGGCCGATGATTTGAGGTGGTCATCAATTGCAGGAAAAAAGGTTTGCCTGCTTTATGGTCGGCATCCGCAATTTTGAGGGTTTGCATATATAGGTCTTCATCCGACATGCCCCAGGCGTTTTTGAAGGCGATGTCAGCCTCGGCAACACTGCTTTGGTCAACAATGCGATAACCATTGCCGCCGAAGAAAGCATTCATATTGTCGAAGTAACCACGGCCGCCGTAGAGAAATACACTGTCGTACCCTTGGGCTGCGAACTGCTGACCCAGGCTCGCATAACCAGCTTCACGACCGATACGTTTGACGATTGAACGTCCCGGCGTTGGTGGAATAGAAAGGGTGATGGCTTCTAGGCCACGATCAGTTCGGGTGCCCGTGGCGAAAAAATTGCTGAATGCCAGGCTTTGCTTTCGCAGCGCGTCCAGATTCGGAGTCAATCCGCGGCTGTCACCGAAACTCCCCAAGTATTTGGCACTCAAACTCTCGATGGTGACCAGAACTACGTTCAGGCGTTTTGGCTGCCCTGGATTATCGATTTCTCGGCGAATGTCTAGCGCATCACTGCCTATGAAACGGGCATTGGGCTCGCTCACCTCGCTTCGCAACAACCCAGCGACGTCGGATTCCGGGAGGGTCGAATAAAACTGCTGGTAGTCCAGTTCATTATTCCGAAATGCGGCAAAGAACTGGAAAGGACCATTACTCGCCAGCTCGCGCTGATAGGCATTACCGCCTAATCCACGGGGTGCGTTCTGCCCGACAAAGCCGCTACAAAGACCAACCAGCAAGAGCATAGCGACCAGACTATAAAATGCTTGCTTGGGTGCCATGCTTGGAGCGTCCAAGGCTGCTGCAAGCGTTTTTCGAAAAGTGAGTGTCAGGCCAATAGCCAATATGGCGAGGAGTGCTAGCAAGGGGTAAATCGGATAGGACTCCAGAATGTTGTTGATCACCTCCTCTGAGTACACCAGGTAATCGACAGCGATGAAATTGAAGCGTACGCCGAACTCGTCCCAGAACAACCATTCAGCAACAGCAGTGAAAAGCATTACATAAAGGCTGAGCCCCATTACGCAGGCCATCAACTTCTTGTGCCAGCTCTGCTGCCATAACTTGCGCGGGCAAAGCAGCAGGTAAAGCGCCATTGGCAAGGTCGCGTAAAGCAGGAAGCTCAAGTCGTAGATCAGACCTACTGCATACAAGCCTACTAGGTTCGAAATGCTGATATTCGCATCTGCCAAGTGGCTAGCCAGCAACAGGCTACGAGTCAGAGCGAATAACGTTAGCCACGTCAGTATGACGATGGATAAGTAGCGAACTTGCGCATAATGAAGCAGGGGCATCGTATGATCCTTTCTGGATGAACGGGCCGCAGCCTGCATTTGCCTCTGTTAGTAGCCTGTCAAAACAACGTGAAAAAAACGTCAAAATCAAAGAGTATTTAACCGATGCGTATTCTAGTCATCGAAGACAATCGCGACATCCTGGCCAATGTACTGGACTACCTGCAGTTAAAGGGCTTCGGCGTCGACTGCGCGCAGGATGGCTTGAGCGGCTTACACCTAGCCAGCACAGGCCACTACGATTTGATTGTGCTCGACATCATGCTACCGGGCATCGACGGTTATCAGGTATGCAAACGTCTGCGCGAGGATGGCCAGAGCGAGGTACCAATCCTTATGCTGACTGCCCGTGATGCGCTTGATGACAGGCTGCACGGCCTCAACGTCGGGGCTGACGACTATCTGATCAAACCCTTTGCTCTATCCGAGCTAGTCGCGCGTATCGAGGCGATTCTGCGCCGCAGCCAAGGCAGCCGAAAACGCCAATTAAAAGTAGCGGACCTGATCTATGACCTGGATACATTGCATGTCAGTCGAGCAGGCCGACCGCTCAAGCTGAATCCCATTGGCCTAAAGCTATTAGCGGTGTTGATGCAGAAAAGTCCGGCTTTAGTACGCCGCGAAGTACTGGAGGATGCGCTCTGGGGAGATGACTGCCCCGATAGTGACAGCTTGAGAAGCCATATCCACCAACTCCGTCAGGTTCTCGATAAGCCCTTCAATGCGGAGCTGCTGCATACCCAGCATGGTTTGGGTTACCGCCTTGCGGAGAAAACTGATGTTAGCTAAACAACCTTTTGCACGCCGCATCCTGCTTGCCTTTGTACTCATGACGGCGATAGTAAGCGGTACTTTTTCTATTGGCATCACAGCGGTGGTGCATTTTGTCGAAGAGCACTTAATTTCCGAGGAGTTACAGCGGGAACTGGACACCGTGCTGCACCAGGACATCAATCGAGGCCAACCACCACGCTTGGACGCTAGTACCCGCTTTTTTTCCTCTGGCCATTCCGAATATGCCATTCCCGAGCAGTTTGCGAATCTGGAAGAGGGCTTCAATGAGGTGGTCGATGGCAATGAGGCGTTCTATGTTTATGTCCAGGAAACCAACAATCAGACTTATCTATTGGTGCAGGAACAACACGAGTTCGAGGCACGCGAGCAGGTTCTATTCGATGTTGTACTAGCAGGCTTCCTACTGACCATCGCAGGTGCATGGGGGGTCGGACTCGTCATGGCGCGTAAGGTGATGGCTCCGGTCAGTCGCTTGGCTCAGCAGGTGCGTCATCGTGACCAATTGCACTCTTTGGCGCCGCCACTTGCGCCCGAATACCCTGATGACGAAATTGGTCAATTGGCAGCTGCCTTTGATAGCACCCTAGGCCAAGTACGTCACTCTCTGGAACGTGAACGGCTATTCACCAGTGATGTCAGCCATGAATTGCGCACCCCATTAATGATCATTGCCACTTCCTGTGAGTTGCTTGCAGAGGTGAAGCTTGAGCAGCGCGAGCGTGTACAGATTGAACGTATAGGCCGAGCGTGCGAGGAGATGCGCGAGCTAGTTCAGACTTTCCTGCAATTAGCCAGAGATAAAACTAATGAAACAGCCTTTGTCGCGAGTAGCAGTTTAGCCACGGTTGCCACTGAGCAAGCAGAGCGATGGGGACCGATGCTCAGAGAAAAAAATCTTGATTTCCAGTGCGTTGAAGAGGGTACGGATATTGGTCACTACAATCCTACTTTTCTCAACACAGTTATGGCCAACCTTCTGCGAAACGCACTGCATTACACCGAGAGTGGATTTGTACGTCTCGTAATAGGATCTGGAGAGTTTCGCGTTGAGGATAGTGGTAACGGCATTCCTTTAGAGCAGCACGAACTGATTTTCCAGCCATTTATACGCGGTACCCAAGCTCGGGGAGATGGCTTAGGACTGGGGCTTTCATTAGTTAAACGTATCTGTAGTAAGCAGGGCTGGACGATCTCTGTCCATAACCTCCCCAACGGGGGAGCATGCTTCAACGTAACCTTGAAAAGCGTTGTTTGACGACTTTTTCACATCCTTTTGACAGGGCCTTGATGCCTAACTCCCTAATGTGACGAGCGTACCTTCTTGTGGACGCTTCGCCATGTCGAAACCAAATCCCATCGAGCTCGAATTTTCGAGCAAATATGACCAAGAGCATGCTCAGCAGTACCTATTCAAACATCAGGATGGTTTGGCTCGGCAGCTGTCGCACTGGCGTGAGATTCAGGTGGCGCGCAAGGCCCTAAAGATTGCGGATGATCCCAATCTGGTGCTGGACTTAGCCTGTGGTGCTGGACGTTTCTGGTCCATGCTGTGCGAGCAACCCAATCGTGTGATCCTTGCCGCCGATAACTCTGTGGATATGCTTGACACCGCATGCTCCGCCCAAAATCCAGAGGTAGTCGCGCGAGTCAATACCTTCCAGACTTCGGCGTTTGATATTGACCTAGGTGTCAATGCGGTGGACTGCATCTTCTGCATACGCTTGCTGCATCACATCGAATCATCTGAGCACCGCTTGGCCATTTTGCGTGAGTTCCATCGCGTCAGCCGCGATAGCGTAATCCTTTCACTCTGGGTTGATGGCAACTACAAAGCATGGAAGCGTCGTCGCCTGGAAAAGCGGCGAGCAGATGAAGGTCGGCCGTCACAAAACCAAAACCGTTTTGTCGTAGCCAAGTCTGTTATCGAGGAGGAGTTCAAACAAACCGGTTTCCATGTCGTCGGTCACCTGGATTTTCTTCCAGGCTACGCCATGTGGCGCACATATGTGCTGCGCAAGGAGGACTGAGTCATGGGCGTAATGACCGAAAAAGCATCGCCGCAGCTCATCACTACAGAATTTGATCGCTGGTGGAATAGCTCCGGTATCTGGGTTGAACCGGCCAACAAGCGACGTGGTGGCGAAAGCGGCGTTCAATTGTTGCAGCAGCGCGATTTAATGCGGACACCCTTGTACTGCAAGCGCCAGGTTGGGCATATCTACCGAACTTTTTTGCATCCATTTGGCCGCCCGACCATCTTGCGTGAATTGCAGGCCTATCGCGCTTTTGCCCGCCTGGGCATCAAGACACCTAACATCGTCTATTGCGCTGCACGGCAGCAGCACGCCAATTGGCAAGCTTTGCTAGTTACCGACGCACTGCAAGGCTTTGTCAGCCTAGAGCAGTGGTACACCAGCAAGAACAGTGCTGCACTCACGAATGCTGTACTAAGACAACTCGCAGCAACCCTCGCACGCTTGCATCTTGCGGGTTGGCAGCATGGTTGCTGTTACCCCCAGCATATCTTCGTTAAGGCCCAGGCAGACAAAAACGGTGCGGTGGAGGTAGATATAGCCTTGCTCGACCTTGAAAAAAGCCGCCGGCGTTTTCGAATCAAAGATGCGGCTCGCCGTGACTTAGGCCAGTTAGGGCGACACCGTGGAGACATACCTGAAACTGACCTGTTATTTATCCATCAGGCCTATCAGCAAGCCTTGAATGGACCTGCTGGAGCGTTGCAACCATGAGTAACAAACCATACAACGACGAATTGGATTCCCTCTCGTTGAAAGGCCGAAGCGGCTTTACCCGCATTCTTTATGCCACTGGATACTCGCTAGCAGGCTTGCGAGCAGCATTTCAGGGCGAAGCCGCTTTCCGGCAGCTGGTGCTGTTAAACGCAGTGCTTATGCCGCTGGCCTGTGTGGTTGACGTGACCCGCAGTGAGCGAGTTCTGCTAATGCTCGTGCCAATGCTTGCGCTAGTCGTGGAACTGCTCAACTCGGCTATTGAGGCTACCGTCGACCGTATTTCTCTGACCATCCACCCGTTGTCCAAGCAAGCCAAGGATATGGGGAGTGCAGCGCAATTAATTGCTCTGATAATGATCACACTTACCTGGGGCTTCATCCTGCTATAGCTCCCAATTAACAAATTATAGAAGGCTGTCCATTTATGCCTGTCCGTAAAACGGCCAGCGAAGGCACCCTGGCGTAGGCATGTCGCACTGATACGCGAAAATTTGCACCGGCCTGCGACCAGGCGACGGGCGCATAATCACCTACCTGCGCGAGAACCCCAGGCAGTTGTCTGCTGCATGCCAAAAGTTACCGTTCAAGAGCAGCAAGTTTTCACAAATTTTTTTTGGTGAAATCACTATTTGCACATCGACCAAGGGTAAGTTTCGATGCGCAATGCGTGAGAGAATCTGACCATTCAGACTCTGCACACACCTCGCTATGCCCTTTATCACAAGTAATTTTTACGAATGCGCCGCCCGCCTGCGCGCCGGCCACCTGGTCGCCATGCCCACGGAAACCGTCTATGGCCTGGCGGCCGACGCGCGCCAGGATGCAGCCATCCAGCAGGTGTTTGCACTCAAGGGACGCCCGAGCAGCAACCCGCTGATCGTTCATCTACAGCGCGCGGAGCAGGTCGTCGAGTGGGCCGCAGAGGTTCCTCCGGCCGCGCAGCGCCTGATGCATGCCTGCTGGCCGGGCCCTCTGACCCTAGTCTTACCAGCTCGTGACGAGGTTTCGCGCAGCGTCACCGCCGGCCAGGACAGTGTGGCACTAAGGGTGCCGGCCCATCCGAAGGCGCAGGCCCTGCTGGCGGCCTTCGGTGGTGGCCTGGTGGCGCCGTCAGCCAACCGCTACATGTCGATCAGCCCTACCAGCGCCGCGCATGTGGCGCAGCAGTTTGCCGACAGTGACCTTTGGATTCTCGATGGCGGCGCCTGCCCGGTGGGCCTGGAGTCGAGCATTGTCAGCCTGCTGCCCGGTGACAGCCCGCGCCTGCTGCGCCGCGGCATGCTCGGCCAGCTTCAGCTGGAGGCTGTGCTCGGCGAGCCGCTGGAAGGTAAGGACGGTGGAGTGCGCGCCCCGGGCCAGCACCATCGCCATTACGCCCCCAGCACTGTGAGCCTGGCTTTCGACCAGGCACCTGCAGAGGCGCTCGCCTCGCCACTTTACGGCTGGCTCTGGTGCGGTCAGGCGCAACCCAGCCAGGGTCCGGCACTAAACCTGGGGAACGAGCCGCAGGCCTATGCGGCCGGTCTCTATGCGGCGCTTTATCAACTCGATGCACTGGGGCTGGAGCGCCTGTATATCCAGCTGCCACCACATCAGGATGCCTGGGCGGCAGTACACGACCGCCTGGCCCGCGCCAGTCAAAGGATTTAAGGCTTCACTCCGGCAGTGTTGGGGTCTCCAGCGGCACTTCGGCAAAGCGACTGAAGGCCTGCGCCGCCGGTGACGGATTCTTGGTCCGCCAGCGCACTAGGTACCAGCGGTTGGGGATCGGAAACCCCTCTACATCCAGCTCGACCAGATTGCCCGGTGCTGTGTGAATCAGGGTATGTCGCGACAGGATGGCAATACCCAGCCCCGCCGCGACGGATTCCTTGATCGCTTCGTTGCTCTCGATGGTCATCTGCGGCTTCAGCACCCAACCAAAGCGGGCAAAGTGCTCCTCAATGGCCAAGCGCGTACCGGAACCTGGCTCACGGCTGAGAAACGGTTCCGCAGCCAGTTGCTCCCAGCGAATGCGCTGACCGGTGAAACGATGGCCAGCCGGCGCAATCACCACCAGCGGGTTATCGGCCAGCGGCATGGCGTCCAAATCCAGATGGCGCGGCGGCTGGCTGAACACATAGAGGTCGTCCCGATTGTCTTCCAGGCGGCGAATAACTTCCGAGCGGTTTGCGATGTTTAGCTCGACCTCAACCTGAGGGTACTGCCGGCAAAAGGGCCCCAGCAGGCGTGGCACCAGGTACTTGGCCGTGGTCACCGCTCCCAGCCTGAGCTGCCCGGCAGTCAGGCCATTGAGGTGAGCCAGGCGCATTTCTAGGTGATCGAGGGCATCGAAGATTTCCCGAGCCCCGGCCTGCACCTCGCGCCCGGCATCGGTCAGGTGTAAGCGCTTGCCCAGTTGCTCGAACAGGTTCATGCCCAGCGCCTGCTCAAGTTTGGCGACCTGCGTCGACACTGAAGGCTGGGCCAGGTGCAGGGCACGGGCTGCTTCTGTCACGCTGAGACGCTCGGCCACGGCGAGAAAGGTTTCCAGCTGGCGAAACGTGGTCTGACGGGTATGGAAGCGCGGTCTCTGCATTGCTAAATACCGATGGTTTTTAGGCTGATAATTTATTTTTGACTATATCAAGTACTGGAGAAAATGCCTGTGTCGTCATTTCAGGGATTCTCGCCATGTCTGCCGCTCTCGCCCCGCATGGGCACCCCGCTGCGTTGAACCAGGTGCAACCCGTTGCCTTCCTCACCTGCCATGACAAGGGCCGGTTAGTCTCCGACGCCTTGGCTCCTCTGGGCTTTTGCATCGAATCGATCAGCAGCTACGACACCGACCACTTTGGCACCTTCAGCCGCGACGTCGCACGTACGGGCAGCGCCCACGACACTGCGCTGAGCAAAGCCAAACTGGCCTGTGCACTAGGCGGGGTGCGCTACGGGCTGGGCAGTGAAGGCAGCTTCGGCCGTGATCCGCACCTGGGCTGGATGCCCTGGGACTACGAAATTCTCTGCCTGTGGGACGCAGAACTGCAGTATCCGGTCTATGCCTTGGCAGGCTCAGGAGCGACCAACTATGCCCAGGTCGAGGTCGACAGCCTGGAAAGCGCCGAGATTTTTATGCAGCGCGCCCGCTTTCCCGAACATGCTCTGATTCTCGGGCGTCCCGGCGAAGCTTGGTTCCGTAAGGGTATTCGCGAGCGCGACTGGCTGCTCGCTCAACTGGACTGGCTGCTGGCGCGCGAACCGAAGATCTGGCTGGAGACCGACATGCGCGCCCATCTGAACCCGCTGCGCCAGACGGTGATCCGTGATGCCGCGGGGCAACTGGCGAAGCGCCTGAGCAGCCACTGCCCGAGCTGTCAGGCATGCGGTTTTGCCGTGGCGCGCAGCGAGCCCGGCCTGCTATGCGTGGACTGTGGTCTGAGCACCCCATTAGCGGCCGCACACATCTGGGTGTGCCCGGCCTGTCAGCATGAAGAACGACATCCCGTGACCCAACTAGCCAGTGCCGGCCAATGTGAGCAATGTAACCCATGAATGCTTTCGTCCCTGCAAATCAGCGCTTGAGTCACCTGCGTGCGCTCGAAGCCGAAGCCATGCACATCCTGCGCGAGGTGGTGGCCGTGATGCGCACCCCCTGCCTGTTCTATTCGATCGGCAAGGACTCCACCGTGCTGCTGCACCTGGCGCGCAAGGCATTCTTTCCGGGGCCGCTGCCCTTTCCGCTGCTGCACGTGGACACCGGCTGGGAGTTTGCCGAAATGGGCCAGTTCCGCGACCGCCTGGCCGCGCGCCTGGGGCTGGACATGCGCGTACACATCAACCCCGATGGCGAGCGCCTGAACATCACCCCGTTCTCCGTGGGTTCTGCCAAGTACACCGACATCATGAAGACCGAGGCGCTGAAGCAGGCGCTGGCGCAGTACGGTTTCGATGCCTGTTTTGGCGGGGCGCGCCGCGACGAAGAGAAGTCACGGGCTAAGGAGCGCGTCTGCTCGTTCCGCGACGCGCACCAACGCTGGGACCCCAAGCAGCAACGGCCGGAACTCTGGCAGCTGTACAACACGCGGATCAACGCCGGCGAGAGCCTGCGCGTATTTCCCCTGTCGAACTGGACCGAACTGGACATCTGGCAGTACATCCACCTCGAAGGGATCGAGATCGTCGACCTCTACCGGGCGGCGCCGCGCCCAGTGGTCGAGCTGCATAGCACGCTGATCTGCGTGGAAGACGAGCGCCTGCTGGCACACCTCACCCCAGAGCAGCGCGCGAGCATCCAGACACGCTGGGTACGTTTCCGCACCCTCGGTTGCTACCCACTGACTGGCGCTGTCGAGTCGAGGGCGCAATCGCTGCCGGAGATCATCCAGGAAATGCTGCTGACCCGGACCTCCGAACGCCAGGGCCGGATCATCGACCATGATCAGGATGGCTCGATGGAGAAGAAGAAAATCGAGGGGTATTTCTAGCCGATTCGCAGCACTGAATAAAAAGCCGCCTGAATCAACAGGCGGCTTTTTGTTTGCGCTACGCGAAGCCGGCGGCGCGGACTGACCGAGATGTGACAAGGCCGTGCCCTATAGGCGCGGCCATTATCGATCAGGCTTCCGGCAGCGGTCGCCAGCCTGTTGCAGTTCGCCGCTCCAGCTGGGCGGGCTGACCGTGCATGCGCAGCAGGTAAAGCCAGCCATGCAGAACCAGATCGCGCACCACGGCGTGGCTCTCGATAACCCGATCGATCATGGCCTGAGGCGCGTCGATCACCACATGCAGGCGCAGCGGGCGATGCATCCACTGCTGACCATCGTGCAGCGACTGGCGGGCCAGGCCGATGCGCAGGTCGCCACCGTTGCCCTCGAACACGCCGATATGTCCGCCAACCACGTTGTGCAGCAACTTGTTGCCGCTGCCAAACCGCGCATTGTCGGTGGTCGAGGTGAAGTACTGCAGGTTGATCCAATGCGCCACCACCATGGGTGCGGTCATGATCAGCTCCAGCACCGCACCCTCGGCATCCTCGCGCCAGTCGTAGTCGTGCAGGAAGGCGCGGCCCTGCAAGTCGACACCGCGAGTACGCGCCCGCGGCGCGGCGATAAACGCGGCGTTGTTAGCCAGGCCCCATTCGGGCCGGGTCTGCGACCAGTCACGGGCACGCCGGCGCAGCCGATCGAACAATTTGACCGGTTGCGCCTGTAGCGCCGTCAGGCCCAGCCCGGTGGCGCGCTCCTGGCGCACCTGTGCGGCGGCCTGATCAAGCGCCTGGCGCACGCGCAGCCAGTCCGCTTGCAGGGCAGCCGGAATGGCCTCGTAGGCAAACACTTGCACCTCGTCGGTGGTGGTGTTGTGCAGGCCGGCCAGCACATGGCAGTGAGCCGGCAGGTCATGCCCGCGCTGGCGCAGTTCGACGCGCACTTCGCGGTCGTTGAGCAGGCCAGCCAGCAGGCGCGCATTGACCTCGCCGCTCTGGCCGCAGCAGGCACCGCAGTCGAGCCCTGCCGCCTGGGGGTTGTTGGCACTCTGACTGCCGTGCCCGAGCAGCACCAGCAGCGCCGGGACTGGGCCGTTGAGCCCCATAGCCTGGAGAATGCGCGCGGCCAGATCGGTCTTCTCGGTCAGCGACAGGGCTGGCAATTGCGGGTGCAACTGCTGCCACTCTGCAGGACGCAAGCCGCTGCGATGTGCTTCTTCAGTACCCGAGGACAGGCCACAGGTGCGCCCGAGCAGCGCTCCCGCATAGCCCAAGCCAATACTCTCGACCAGGGTAAAGGTCGAAGCCGGCAGGCGTTCGAACTGACGCCAGCGTCCCTGACGGGCCAGCCGCGCCTGGCGGCGCTGCGCCAGGTGGTCATCCTGCACGGCATCGCCGCTGCTTTCGCTGACCTGCAGCTGCGGTGCCAGCAACCCTGGTAATTGCGGGCGAGTGGCGGCGGTGCCCAGCGGCGTGTAGGCAATGGGCAGGCCGAAGAAGCCGGCAAAGCCACCGGTCTCAAGGTCCGGGCACACCTGCTCCAGAGCACGGCGCAGGGGTTCAGAGCGCACATCGATGCAGAAGAACAGCTTGGCCAGCGGCGCCTGCGGCAGCGTTGCCGGTTCCGCCCGGCAGAGTTTCTGTTGCAGCTGTTCCTGCCAGGCCAGCTCGTCGGCACGTTGCCAAATTTGTAGGGCCTGCCAGGCAGCTGAGGGTGGTTGTTGCAAACCGATCTGCCAGGCCTCGCGCCAACGCCGCCAGCGGCTCTGCCCATCGCGTTGGCGATCATCCACCAGCCACTCCCAGGCAGCGCGGATGGCCAGCAACTCCAGTGTGGTCTGGTCATCCTGCCCCTGCAGGTTGGCCTGCCAGCGCTTATACGCACACCAGGAGGCCCACCCCAGGCTGCGCAGCAACAGGCAGTCGAACCAGGGCGCCCAGTCCTCGGCGCGCAGCCCCAGGCGCTGCACCGCGGCCTCAAGCGCCGCTTGGGGCTGCAACGGCAGCTCGGCAATGCGCCCGTGCAGGTCGCGGCAGTCACTGAGTACGCTCAACCCTCTGTCTGCCAACATGCTGCTGCGCCAGGTCTGGTACAGCCCGGCGCCGGCTTCCGGGCGCCAGTCGGCCTGTTCGTGGTCGAACCAGGCGGCGCAGCACTGGCCAATCTGCTGGGTGATCAGCACCGGCCAACCCGGCAGCGGGATGCCGGGGTCGGCCAGGTCTTCCAGCAGAGGCAGCCCGGTGTGTGCCGCAGGCGGCATCTCCAGGGCCTGCAGCACCTGTGCGAGGGTCAAGGGCTCGGCCTGTTCCGCCAGGGCCTGCTGCAGGTGATGGGCGCCGATGCGACCGGCCTGCCAGGCACTCCGGTAGTCGGCAGCGCTCAGCGTCAGCGGGCTGCCAGCCCGTTGCCAGAGCTCTGCGGCAACGGTTGACCAGGCGTGTTCACGCCGTTCCCACAGCGGGTTGACGGCGATCATGCGATCCAGTGGCCAGGTCGGGGCGATGCGCGCACAGGCCTGCCGCGCAGCCTCGTGCAGCGCATCCCGGTCGAGGCTGGCGAAGTGTTCGAGCGCAGTCATGGGCGGTCTCCAGTAGGCGAAGTCAGGGGCTGGGGCGAACGCACCGGCCACAGGCGGAAGGTCAGGCGGGTGAAGTGCTCATCCAGGTAGAAGCCGGCAAAGGCCAGCGGATACAGGCGCTGCGCCAGTGCGCCCTGAGGGCGCGCCAGGATTAGCGCCTGCAGCAGGTACAGACCGACAAACAGCAGCAGGGCCAGCCCGGTCAGCAGCAGTGGCGCCTGCGTTAGCGGGGTATCCAGAATCCAGGCGGCGGCCTGGTGCCAGAGTAGGTAGGCCGCCAACAGCAGCACGAAGATGCTCAGCCCCTGCAACACCTGCCCCCGGAGCAGGCACCAGGGGGCCAGACCGATGGCGAGAATGGCCAGGGCTATCAGAGGCAGCTCATGGTCCGGCTGTAGCCAGGACCACGCCCCCTGCAGCAGCGCCAGGGCCAGGCCGGTCAGCAACAGGGCCCAGAGCAGATCACCTAAACCTGGCCGTGCAGCAGCGGGCTGCAGGGCATGTTGGCGTGCCTGGGCCACCGTCTCGCCAGCGGCAAGAAAGGCATGGGCCTTGTACAGCGAATGTGCCAACAGGTGCACCAGGGCCAGTTCGTAGAGCCCCAGGCCGCATTCCAGCAGCATCAGGCCCATTTGCGCGCAGGTCGACCAGGCCAGGCGGACCTTGATGCTGATGCGCGTCATCATCACCAACGCAGCGATCACGGCGGTCAGGCCGCCGACCACGACCAGCAAGCTTTGCGCCGGCACGGCGGCAGAGAACAGCGGGGCAAAGCGCAGCAGCAGGAAACCACCCAGGTTGACCAGCCCGGCGTGCAGCAGTGCCGACACCGGCGTCGGCGCTTCCATCACCTGGATCAGCCAGCCATGCACCGGCAGCTGCGCGGACTTCAAGATCACTGCCAGGGTCAGCAGCAGCGCCGCCAGTTGCAGGTCCCAGCCGAGCTGCCCGCTGGCCTGCAGGCGGCTGTTCACGGCGTCGAGAATCACCGCGATGCTGCTGTCACCGCCAGCGCACACCAGCAACCCGGTGGCCAGCAGCAAACAGACATCGGCCAGGCGACTGGCGAGGAATTTCTTGTGCGCCACCACCAGGGCCTGCGGACGGTCGCGGTAGAACGTGAGCAGCTGATGCAGGCACAAGCTGGAGAGAATCCAGGCACCGACCAGCACCAGCAGATCGGTGCTAGTGACCACCGTGGCCACCGCCGCCAGCGTACCGAGCAAGGCCAGCACATAACGCTGCTGCCCGAGCTCGCCCTCCAGATAACGCCGGGAATAGTCGATGATCACCAACGCCAGCACACTGACCAGTCCCGCCATGGCCAGGCCCAGTCGATCATCGGCCTGTTGGTTCAGAGCCGCCTGCAACCACGCCACCAGCACCAGGCTCAAACCGAGGTAGCCGGCACCTCGGGCCGAACACCAGAAGTGCTCGCGCGTGTGCAAGAGGCTGGCGGGAATCAGCGCCAGGGCATACACCCAGGGCAACAGTTCGACCAGGGGCGGGAGAGTGATCGGCACGGGCGTAGCTCCTAATCCATCAAGTGGCACCAGTCTCCCGTAGCGGTTGAACTATTAAAAATAGATTGATATGAATGAATCATTCTGTTTTCAGGAATTAAGCGTGCGCCGACTCAACTTTCACCACCTGCACTACTTCTGGGCCGTGGCCAAAGAAGGCAACCTGACGCGCGCAGCCCACTCGCTGCACGTGTCGCAATCGGCACTGTCTACGCAAATCCGTACTCTGGAGGACGAGCTGGGCCACCTGCTGTTTATTCGCAGCGGTCGCAGCCTGACGTTGACCGAAGCGGGACGACTGGTACTGGACTATGCCGAGAGCATCTTTGCCCTGGGCAGCGAATTGCAGATGACCCTGCAAGGCGCTCAGCAGGACATCCAGCCTTTACGCATCGGCGCCGTTGCAACCCTGTCGCGTAACTTTCAGGAAAACCTACTGCGGCCCTTTCTCGGCCGTGCGCAGGTGCGCATCACCCTTGAGTCCGGCAGCCTGGAGGAGTTGCTGGAGCGTCTAGCCTTGCACAAACTGGATGTGGTGCTGACCAACCAGGCGGTCAGTGGGGATGGCCAACGAGCCTGGCGTTGCCGCCTGCTGGACCGGCAAAGCGTATGTCTGGTGGGCCCACCCCGAAAGGGGCTAGCGCCGTTCACCTTGCCAGCTGACCTGCAGCAAGCACGCCTGATTGTGCCGGGACGCAGCAGTGATATTCGCAGCCAGTTTGAGGTCTACTGCAACAGCCACGGCCTGAGCCCGCACATCTGCGCCGAGGTGGACGACATGGCCATGCTGCGTCTGCTGGCACGCGACTCCGGCGACATTGCTCTACTGCCTGCCGTAGTGGTGCAGGACGAGCTACTCAACGGCACCCTGCAGCTGTATGCCGAGCTGCCGGACATCGCCGAGCAGTTCTTTGCGGTCACGCTCCAGCGCCATTTTGGTCTTGGAATTCTTGATGAGTTGCTAAGCCAGTCTTGATCGCAAGGGATGAAATTTCAACACGGAACCAAGAGACATTGGACTCCTGTTGCGCTCACAAATACTCAACGGCCGCACCTGGCCCAGACTGTGTAAAAACGTTGGCATCGACCTTGCTGTGATTT
>TARA_R110000868_G_scaffold174382_1_pt1 | contig 22303 bp, 41 predicted proteins | sample TARA_R110000868 | Tara Oceans TARA_R110000868 (sample SAMEA4397489) | marine metagenome | biome: Polar Biome; feature: [SRF] surface water layer (ENVO:00010504); material: water (ENVO:00002006), including particulate matter (ENVO:01000060) such as... | depth 5 m | reverse complement strand
GCCAAAAGTAAAGGCAGCTGAGTTTGCGAGACTCAAGTCGTTTACTTTCGGGGGCAAGCTCGCTCAGCTTCATTCAGGACCAACTTCTCAGCACGAGCAGTTCAACCAGATGTTTGAGCAGGTCGTTAGTCAAGTAGAAATTGTAACAGTCGATTCAATTATCGAAGAGATGACGAATCTCGTTCTCGACAAGATCATTACAGAAAAACAGATTAAGTCTCTAGAGAAAAGATCAGAGCGTTCTGGGGTAGACTTTAATATCCTAGAGCAGGTATATGTCCGTGGTCTTCTCGATTCAATGGGCGATCAGGCTATTGCTTTTAATAGAGTCAACGCATTCATTTGTGGTGGTAAGACTGCTGTCAACGAAGATGCCGATCTATATGCTATGGTTGAAAGAAAAGATCTTAACGATGTGTTTGAGGGCCGTGCCCCTGGCATAGCATATGTCAAACCGCATATTGAGAAGGGCCAAACAAAACAATCAGGATGGAAAGCCTCGACCAAATGGGGTAAAGTAAAGTATTTTGGCAACGACTTCAAAAAAGCGGCACAGAGGCACGCCGATATTGATGAGGCTTTTGCGCAGGCAACTGCCAGGGACACTAATACACTAACACCTAAAAACGATTCGTTGTTACGTAAAAAGCTACCAAAAGTTGCGCGCAATTCAATTCCATCTATTGACGATAACGATGCAGAAGCTCCAACTAGCTCAGCATCGTCACATTTCAAGCTGCAGCAGATCAATAAAAAGATCATTGATGAGACTGCCAGTCTTGATGACTTATTCAGCGATGCGTATACAACTGCTGATCTTGAAGAGACAGCTAAGTCAGCTGACAAAGGCCCTGTGGTAGTTCCTTCTCATCTAGATGCGTATGGCAATACTATCCCAGCTAAGACAGTAATGCGTAGGAAAAATAAAGCAATTGTTAATGTTGGCGACAACCAAACGGACGGTAAGTGATGCTAACGTTCAATCAGTTTATAGCAGAAGCGGAATATCAGGGCAAGAAAGTTTCTCTTAACAAGCCAATGGCTGGTGATGTTAAGAAGTCCAAGGTCTACGTTGATCTGGATGGAGACGGTACAGCCAAGAAGGTAAACTTCGGAGACAAGAATATGACGATCAAGAAGAACATTCCTGCTCGTCGCAAATCATTTAGAGCACGTCATAACTGCGATAATCCTGGTCCAAAGGATAGTGCGCGTTACTGGTCGTGTAAGGCTTGGTAATAATATTAACTAAGCTGGCCCGCATAAACTAAAAATTATAGACAACAATTAAACAATAAATAAGATAAAGATCAAGCTGAGGAAATTCAAATGGCACAACTGTTCGATAAAGTTTCAAAAGATTTCATGGATGCTATTAGAAGCGTTATGGAGAAGAAGCTCGATCCTGTTAATCAGGATGAGCTGAAGGGCACTCATGCGCAGCGTAAAGATAAAGACATCGATAATGACGGCGATTCCGACAAGACAGATCAATATCTTCACAACCGCCGTAAGACTATTTCAAAGGCGATTAAAGAAGGGGACGATGTTCCTTTTGACGGTCCATATAGAAAAGCTGGCAAACGTAAGGATGAGTATGGCAACAAGGTAAAGAATGTTGCTAAGTATCTTGCCAAGAAGGCTATGAAAAAAGCCGCTATGAACAAAGAAGAAGTCGAACAGATTGATGAAATTCTACCTCTAGTTGCTGGAGCAGCAGCGAGATATGTAGCAGGAAAAGCAGGAGCAGGTGTTGTTGGTAGAACTGTAGCAGGAGCGGCAACTAAGTATGCAGTTTCTAAGTCTATGAAAAAAGAAGAAGTCGAGCAGGTCGATGAGATTTCTTCTGATATGGCTCATCGCTATCTGAAAGGAAAGCACGAAAGAGATTACGATACTAGCGCAGATGGCAAATCGAGCACAACGAAGAAATCACAGTCTTTTAGTAAGATGAACAAAGATATGATAAGCACTGCACGTGCGCTCAAAAGAATTGAGAAGGCCAAGAAAACCAACGAAGAAGTCGAACAGGTCGATGAAATCTCAACCAAGCTAGCTATTGACTATGCAGGAAAGGCATCTGATGCAAGAGGCCACCGTAACTTGTCTACTGCAAAACTGGATAAACGTTATAAGAGTATGGCCCTTGCGCACGAAAAGGTGCGAGCTCGGCGCGCCCAAGTGCCTACTACGGAAGAAGTTGAGCAGGTTGATGAAATATCAGATAAGATGAAACATCGCTACCTGAAGCATGCAGATAATTATATTATGGATAAAGACGGTGACAAAGCTGACGAACGGAGTGCTATTGCTAATAAAGTCGAAAGAGGACTTGTTAAGAAAGGCCAAAAGCCAAAGAGCGCATTGAGTGGGGTTCCTGGTATTGCAGAAGAAGCACTTGATGAAGAACTCAAGCATGGCGACAAAGTTGTTCATGGCAAGACAGGTAAGACTGGCACGGTCGATGGGGTTCACAACTGGTCATCAGGCAAAAAATCATATATGGTCCGCTTCAAGGGCGCACATCGGTCCAGAGAGCACTTCGGTTCCGAAATTTCAAAGGCAACTAACGAAGAAGCTGATCAGATCGATGAGCTTTCAAAGCCTACAATGGGTCGCTACATCAATAAAGCAAAAGACTCTATTGACATGACATCATACAGGAGCGGTATCAAGGATGGTACGGCAATTTCTTCATCGACTCCGTACAAATCAAATAATCCGCTAGAAAAGAAACTATCGAAGCGCCATAAGGGTATTGAAACTGCAGTCAAGAAATTGACCAAAGAAGAGATCGAAATGATCGAAGCCAAGTTAGCTGGTGTTGCTGATGGTGCTATGGAAGGCGACAAGCACATGTGTGCTACAAAGGTCTTCCACAAGGAGTGGGCAGAAGGCACACCTATCAAGACAATGCATGCTGATCCAGATGCAGATGGTCTTATCGAATGGTATGATATTATGTTCGATCATGGTATCGAGCGTGTAATGACGGAAGACATGGAAGTTCTCCAGGCTGAGTCACATATGCATTCGAAGAAGAAGATGAAAGAAGAAGTTGACGAAAATCAAGACCAACTCGCTAAACTAAAGAAAGATGTAGCTGATACCGCTCGCCGTGCTAACAGAAATCCACACGCATCAGCTCTCCATCAAAATGCCAAGGCTGCACTTGCTTCCTATAAAAAGGAAAGCTATGAGCTCGACGAAGCTCGTGGTCGTCCTAAGAAGGCTGGACAGATGGACTACACCGTGCATCCTAAGACTAAAGAAAAGTTGATGCATAACAACCCTGCTCACATGAAAAAGATTGAAGCTCTTCAGAAAAATGGCGTCATCGACAAGCCTAAGACAGAAGCCAACCAGACCATCACGAACCAGCTTCAGAAAGCTAAACTTTCAATGACAGGGGGAGCTACTATCCAGTTTACCCATGGTCAAGCGAAGCATGTTTCGGGTAATCATGCTGTAAAGCTCCTCTCTAAGTATGCTGATATGAAGCCGGCTGAAAAGGAAGACTTCCAGAAGAAGATCAGCCACTCACACGAGCAAATGATGAAGCACGTCTAATGGCAGAGGATGCTACTTCCAACACAGAAGTGTCAACAGTCGCAGAGGTCAAGAACATACTCGTTGATCCAAAGAGACCAATATATTCGTCTCTTATTGATACTGAAGAGACGTCAAATTATTTACTTGATATGATAAAATGATAAATATCACAGAGACAAATTCACTAGGAGAATAAAAATGGCTCAATGGGGTAATACAGATGATGCAGCAAACTCGGTCCTTTGGGCCGCTACATCATTCAATCTAAATGCTAATACTGGCAACCAGACAAACCTGTTTGGCAATACTACAACCGGCGCGTTCGTGACTGGTGAGGTAGTAGGTCAATTTGGTGTCGATACATCCGAAGCTGCATCGCTAAATACAACAGCCGGCTGGAATATTAAAACTACCGGTACAGGTCCTGTGCTGTCGCTGACAATTGGCGCAGGTGGATCGGGCTATGCAAACACGGACACACTTAAGTTCACCGCAAGTGGCACCGGTACGGCTAATGCCACTGGTACTATGACAACAAACACATCTGGTGGTATCGCGACCGTGGTTATCACAGATGCAGGTGCTGGCTTCACTAACACAGCAGTATACGCTACCTTTGCTAACTCAACTGGTGGAGCATCTGCTGGTTCATCAGCAAACGTTGCTGCAGCTATTGGTGGACGCGCAGGTCGTATTTCTTATAACACGCTTGTTGCTATGGGTTCAATTACCTAATGTCAGATCGTGCTAAAAAGATTACTGAACTAACCTCGATTGGCACAGCTAACACATCGATTGTTGGCGGGGATCTCTTCATTATCGAAGACGTCTCCGCTAACACTACAAAGTCATCTACAATATCAACGTTGCGCAAAGCCGTTGTACAAGGTCCATACGTAGATGATGCTGCTGCTAACACTGCAGGAGTCGAGTTGGGTCAGCTTTATTATTCATCTGACGGGAGCGTCCAAGTACGAATCGTATAATTATGATTGATGTTGTTAATGAAGAAAACTTTGTGGTATTTGCAGCCAAACACTATGATAACCCACAATGTTATGATACCGATGAGTTTATGGATGATTTGAAGAGATTCAAGTACATTAAAAGACTATTCAATCGTTATGATGAGACAGGTGATCTTAGAGAAAGACTAATTCTCAATCACATATTGATTCTCTATAACCTGTTTGGTGATAATGCTACTATAATGTTGTTTGTTAAACTAAACGGATATTATCCGTTTCTCAAGCCTTTTCTTGTTCTTATCAATAGAATGCCGGATAGGGTCCAAGGGGTTATAACAAGCGATAATATAGTCTATAATAGCGACATTGCAATGGATACTAATGTCGTAGAAATGCTAAGGAATATTTAATGGCTGATTACATGTCAACTGAGATGAATGAAGAAGCAGAAATGCGTTTCTGTCCAAGATGTAATAAAGCCGAGACACGAGACGAATGTTCTGTAGGTGAAAGCTATTGGGATAAAAATTCCATTCCAATGAGCGAAGAAGCTCCTGCGAACGCAGCGGGTGGTGGCAAGGTTGCTGGTATTGGTGTAGGACCTCAAGGGGAACCTGGTGGTCGCAAAGCTAAGCTAGTCAATAAGCCACTGAAGAGATTCAAACAGTTTAAGGATATGTAATTGTGTTGAGCATGATCCCATTACCGTATAAGCTACTAGCAGGCGCTGCGCTCATAGCCGGCGTTTTCTTTTATGGTTATATGAAGGGATCTGCACATGCTGAAGCCGAATTGCAAAGATTTGCCGCTAAGCATGCCGAACAAGTTGCTGAACTTGAGCAGAAAAATCAAGAGATAAGTAATGAAGTTGTTACTGAATATGTAGACAGAGTTGAAACTATCAGGGAAAAAGAATATGTATATCGTGACATTGCCAAAACTGTTGTTCCTAGCCAGCACATTATGTCTAACGGCTGGGTGTACACGCACGACATTAGTGCCGGTTCCAACGATGCCGACACCACCAGAGCTTCTGATGCGACCGCCTCAGGAATTGCAGACACTACAGCCCTCATTGGAATCATCGGAAACTACTCCAGATGCCAGCAAAACGCTCAGCAGTTAATTTTACTTCAGCAATGGGTTACTGATAACAAAGCAGCTGTCGATGCAGTTAATGCGGAAAACTCAGGTAAGAAGAAAAAGAAATGAATAAGACCTTACAAGATTTCCTGAAAGAAGAAGATGACGATACTAACACAACTGATGGGCGTGATCAGTTAATCAACTTTATCGTACAGAATTTCTATAGGTTTATTAACAATCCCTCGATGAAAGACGATCGGGCTCTATTGATGTTGATTGCTGCGCTAGCTACTATTAGTGCTAGTGACGGAAGCTCGCCACAAGCTCTCCAGGCAGCAAGAAGATTGGCGCAGAACGCGCTAGCACGTGGTGGTAAGATGAAGAAGGATTAATAGTATGTGGACGAGCATTAAAAATTGGTTTGTAAATTTATTTGATGTAAACAAAGATGGTAAATTGACAGCAGAAGATCAAGAGGCTATGAGAGCAGTAGCAGATCTTCACTGGAGAAAAGCAAACGAAAAAATTAACGAAGCTGTTCAAGAAGTTAAAGAAGTCGCTGCTGAAGTCGAATATCGCGTTGGTCGTGTAAAAGAAGAAGTGGCTGATGTTGTTAGTGCTGTCAAAGAAGTTGCAAGCCAGGCAGGCGATGTCGTTGGAGCAGCCAAAGGTGGCAAGCGCAAGGGCCGCAAAAAGTAATAAATAACTCGAGTTGACTATCTTTCATTATGGTGTTTAAAAGGATGTACAGATGAAAGAAGCTATCAAGAAAGCCATTGCCTACATTAAGGGCATAATCGAAGATCCTAATGGAGGACCATCCTCAAAGCGGATTATTTCGGTGACGTTTGCCATTCTAATAGGTGTTGCCTTTTGTGCCAATCTGTTCTATGGTCTTACAATTGAAGACAACATTCTTGATGCCGTAATGCTGATTACAGTAGCTGGTTTGGGTATCACTGGTATGGAGAAGTTTGCTCCTAAAAAGCCTAAAAGAGAAGAAGATCCGGATCCTTACGCATAATGCCCCAGCAACCTTCCATTACTAAGCTGTCAGACGATGTTAGCAACCTATCTCTAACTGTTGCAAAAATTGACACTGTTGTAGATCGCTTCGATGTAGCTATAGATAAGCTCGTAGAAGTATCTGCAACAGTGTCTCGTCTTTTGGCGGTACACGAAACTAAAATAACCGCTCAGGAAATTCAAACAAAGAATACAGCTGATCTTGTAGAGAAACGAAGAGCAGAAGCAGAAGAAAAATTTCAGCAGTTACATGCGCGCATTTCATCAGGAGAAAAAGTGTTGGCCGAAAAAATAGACCAGCAATATGATGACATTATTGAAGAGCTAAAAGAAATGCGCAAGGAATCAACAGACCAACACAAATCTCTCAGCACCAGAATTACAGCCATGGAAAAGTGGCAGTGGATCATTGTTGGTGGTGCTATCGTAATAGGCACACTGCTAAGTAAAATCAATATAACAGCACTTTTCGGTTGACATAATCTCAGATAGATGTATAATCACTATATAGTCCTTGAAACTATAAGGTGATTTATGAATACGCTGTATATTGATGAGACTTTCTTAAGGCAGGTTTCCGGAAGACTTGACAAGTTCAAGCAAACATCCCCACACCATTTTAACGCCAGGTGTCCTATATGTGGAGACTCAAAGCGTAACCGTAGTAAAGCCAGGTGGCATGCGTTCCAGCATAACACTAAAGGCTTTCTGGTATGTAAGTGCTTCAACTGTGGATACTCTAACTCCTTTGATAACTTCCTCAAAGAGATTGAACCAGAAGTACATAAGATGTATATTATGGAGAAGTATAGGGGAGCTAACAACAAGGTAGAACCTGTAGCTCTGGACTTTACTGATAGCAAGCCAATCTTTGATACTAGTCCCCTTAAGAAGCTGAAGAAAATATCACAGCTGCCTCTAGATCACCCTGTACGTAAGTGGGTAGTAGAGAAGCGAAGAATACCCGCAAAAAGTCACTATAAGCTATTCTTATGTCCTGCCTTTAAGAAGTGGGTTAATAAGGTGGTACCTGGTAAGTTTGAATCAGAAGAGAATGATGAGCCTCGCTTGTTGATTCCTATGTTCGATGAGAACAAGCAGATGTTTGGATTTCAGGGACGATCATTCTCTAACAACTCTATGCGCTACATTACTATTATGTTGAGAGAAGACAAGGGAAAGATCTACGGACTAGATACTCTCAATAGATACAAAGATGTATACTGTGTAGAAGGTCCTCTTGATAGCCTGTTTATTGACAATGCAATTGCTTCTTGTGGAGGGGATATTGTATCAGATTTACCGTTGATTAATATGGAAAAAGAGGATATAATAGTTGTATACGATAACGAACCTAGGAACATAGATACGATAGCCAAAATAGAGAAAACTATCGAAAAGGGCTATAAAGTTTGCATTTGGCCTGATATGCTTGAACAAAAAGATATAAATGATATGGTACTGGCCGGATATAGTCCACTCACAGTCCGTCATATTATTAATGACAATACTTATAGCGGCCTTGCTGCTACAATGAGGTTAATGGAATGGAAGAAGGTTTGATGAGACTGCAGGTTGTAGAGGCTATTGAGAGATTGCCGGAAGAACCGTTTACCTGGGTATGTTATAATGAAGACTTTATAGATTACTATCAAAATCTCATTAAAGATATAAGAGGCAGCGAGTTCTTCTATCAGTATACTCGAGTAGTAGGACGAGACCAGAAGCGGGAGCTAGACGGAGGCAAGATATTCTTTGATCCTACGCTTCACTATTATATAGGAAACGGATATGACTGAACTAGTGGCTAACGAATATGGTGTAGAATTTGACCACATCAAAATTAAAAAATTACGTATTTTTAGAACTGACGGCAAGTGGCTAGTAGAGTATCGCCGCCAACCTCGTTGGTTCTTAGGTATTGATCGGTGGTGGTGGTTTAATGATGGCACATATGTAGAATACACCGATGCCTCTGCTCGGGTTGATTATTTGATTGCTCTAGGTTACGTTAACAAGGCCCGCTTTCAGACTGTGAAGGAGTTCGAAGTTGAGTAATGTGACACACGAAGACGCAATGCAATTTATAAAGATGCTTAAAGAGAGAATGCCTGATTGGTCATATGATAACTGTGATGATGTTATAGAATATATTGAAGAAATACTTTGGCGCAATTATGCTAGCAATGTAATAAGGGACTGTTAATGAGTCAAGTAAATTTAATCGGCATTACTAAGCCAAGTGCATATACAGGGTGTACGACTGCAAATGAATTGGTAGCATGGACTGCAAGAGTATCTAACCCCTCTAACCAGAATAACACAGCAACAGCCTCTAAGCTAGTTCAATATCTTATAAAGAACCAACATTGGTCCCCTTTGGAGATGGTCCATGTATCAATGGAAATTAAAACAACTCGTGATATCGCCCGCCAAATTCTTAGACATCGTTCTTTCTCATTCCAAGAGTACTCTCAGCGTTACGCCGATCCAACGAAGGATCTTGGCTTTGTTACACGAGAAGCACGTTTACAAGACGCCAAGAACAGGCAAAACTCTATCGAGTTTGGATCCAACGACAACAAATTGGCCGAAGAGTGGAATGTAGTGCAGCAGCAGGCAATCAACGCCGCCACGTTTGCATATAACTGGGCTGTTGAAAACGGCATCGCAAAGGAACAGGCACGAGCTGTTCTACCCGAAGGTAATACTGAATCAACTATAATTATGGCTGGTTCGCTTCGTTCATGGGTTCATTACTGCCAGCTTCGTATGGATAAGGCTACCCAAAAAGAACACCGTATTGTAGCTGAAAAAGCGTGGGAAATTATTGGTCAACATTTTCCAGATGTTATTAAGGCTATAAATGATATGAAAGATCATGAACAACTTGAAAGAAAACTGCCATGAAAGTCACAGTAAAAATGGATGAAAACGGTGAAGCATATATAGAGCTACCACCCAAGATAGTACAAGATCTAGCCTGGGACGACGAGACATCTCTAATGTGGGTTATTCACGAAGACGGAACCGTATATTTAAGAAAGAGTGAAAATGATTCAAGTAACGAAGCGTGATGGTTCAAAAGAAGATCTCGATCTAGATAAGTTTCACCGCGTTGCAACCTTTGCATGCGAAGGTCTGAGCAACGTATCTGTCTCTGTGCTCGAAATGAAGACTCACATCCAGTTCTACAATGGCATTAAGTCGACCGACATCCAAGAGACTTTGATTAAGGCAGCTGCAGATCTTATCTCTGAAGAGACTCCCAACTATCAGTATGTTGCTGGTCGTCTGATTAACTATAACCTCCGCAAAGAGGTTTATGGACAGTATAACCCATATACTCTACGTGGACACTTTATGAGTGTGTGTCAAGCTAATTACTACGACACAGATCTATGTAACAGCTATGATCATGATGAGTTTAAAGAGCTTGACGCTTATATGGATCACGATCGGGACAATTTACTGACCTATGCTGCTATGGAGCAGTTCCGTGGCAAATACCTAGTCAAGAACCGTGTCACCGGTAAGTTCTATGAAACACCACAGATGGCTTTCATGTTGATTGCTATGACACTGTTCTCTAAATATAAAAAAGACCGTATCAAGTGGGTAAAGGAACTATACGATGCACTATCTACATTTGACATTAGCTTGCCTACTCCTATTATGGCAGGAGTACGTACTCCTCAACGGCAGTTTTCCTCATGCGTTCTCATTGAAGCAGATGATTCTCTCGATTCGATTAATGCCACGTCGTCGAGTATTGTAAAGTATGTCTCACAAAAAGCTGGTATTGGTATTGGCGGCGGCCGTATTAGGGCTGTTGGATCTCCTATACGCGATGGTGATGCTAGTCACACTGGCGTTATTCCTTTCTATAAGCATTTTCAGTCAGCTGTTAAATCTTGTAGCCAGGGTGGTGTCCGTGGTGGAGCAGCGACTCTCTATTACCCCCTATGGCATTACGAAGTGGAGGATCTTCTTGTCCTAAAGAACAACAAGGGTACAGAAGATAACCGCATTCGTCATCTTGACTATGGGGTACAATTTAATAAGGTAATGTATGAAAGACTTTTGGATGGAGGTAATATCACCCTCTTCTCACCTCAGGATTGCCCGGATCTCTACGAAGCGTTCTTTCGAGACGTTGATGAGTTCCGTTCGCTTTACGAGAAATACGAGCGATCAACAAAGATCAGAAAGAAGAGCATCCCTGCAATTGATCTCTTCTCAACCTTCATGCAAGAGCGAAAAGACACCGGACGAATCTATCTAATGAATGTCGACCATGCTAATGATCATGGTTCGTTCACTAAAGATGCTCTGATTAAGATGTCCAATCTATGCTGTGAGATTACCCTACCTACCACGCCTCTAAAGGATATCAACGATGAAGATGGTGAAATCAGTCTTTGCACGCTCGCTGCAATCAATTGGGGTAAGATCAAAAAAACAAGTGATTTTGAAAAACCCTGCACAATTGCCGTCCGTGCGCTCGACGCTCTTCTTGATTATCAATCGTACCCTATTAGAGCCGCTGAAATTGGTACTCGTAACAGGCGTCCTCTTGGTGTGGGGATTATTAATTTTGCCTATTGGCTTGCTCGTAATGATTCCACTTATTCCTCTCCTAATCTTGATCTGGTTCACGAATATGCTGAAGCGTGGTCTTACTACCTAATCAAGGCTTCGATAGATCTTGCTGAAGAAGAGGGTCCTTGCCCCAAGTCTAATCAAACAAAGTATAATCATGGTCTCATGCCTATTCATACATATAAAAAGGAAGTGGATGACTTAGTTGACCCTGTCTACATGATGGATTGGGACACCTTGAGTATGAAGGCAAACACTGTTGGTATCCGCAACTCTACTCTGATGGCCCTCATGCCTGCTGAGACGTCAGCTCAGATCAGCAACTCTACTAATGGCATCGAACCACCTCGGGCCCTTGTGTCTGTCAAGCAGTCTAAGGATGGAATCCTTAAGCAAGTAGTTCCTGGCATTCAGAAGCTCAAGAACAAGTATGAGCTGCTATGGGATCAGAAGTCTCCGGAAGGATATCTAAAGATTGTTGCTGTTCTTCAGAAGTTTATTGATCAAGCAATCTCAGTCAACACATCATACAACCCCCTTCATTATGAAGATGAAAAGATCCCGATGTCTGAAATGATTAAGCACGTTTTGATGCACTATAAGTATGGTGGTAAGACTCTCTATTACTTCAACACAAACGATGGTGCTGGTGAAATGGAAGACAAGCCATTGACTGCTGGTGAAGTAGATGAAGAGGATTGCTCTAGTTGTACGATCTGACTCTTACCGATAGCAAGTTTGATTCGAATCCTTACTGGGATGTCGCACTAAGAACAAAGCTACCACCGATATACGTTGTGCCTGATTTGTTTGATCAGAATGGATATGATCTGTCTATGGTAGAACAGTCGTATGCTAACATCAACAATATAGATGTTGTGAGACATAAACTTCATCGTTCTGCAATTCGTAGTACTTGGTTTAAACAAAATTATAAGGCAGAGGGCTCTGTATTAAACCATGCTCTGATGTTTGAACGTAAAGGCTATGCAGGACAGGCTTTGGATCAACTGAGGGCTTATGCTAAAGTGTATCCAATCTATTATAAACTTGTGAATATCAAGCCTAAGTGGGGCCTGGACTTCTCTATGGATTACTTCGACAGTGAAGGAAATACTATTGAAGTTCTTCACTGGGAGTATGATGGCTTTGATCATGATGATGTTAATAGCACGAAGATAAAGATGGACTCAGTACTTGTTGGTATAGATTGGGATGATGCTGCAAAACATTTACTGAGGAAGAAAGATGAGTGGTATTCGCTTGACTTTTTCAGTCAATCAGCGTATAAGTGTAGTTACTTTGGTATACCCCAAGAGCATTACAAAATGGTAGTATGGGAATGAAATATATACACGTAAATCAACATAAGATTAGGTCTAACTTGAAGCATGGTACTAACGATCCAGTTATTACCATAAAGGAAGGTAAGACTAATCAATATGCACATACAGTTGATGTACTTGGTCCATCTAGGATTATATACGGGGGTGATAAAGCTATATTACCTTGCGGTGCTAGAGTAGTAATTCAAACTGAATCAGAGGTAATTATAGATGGAATATGCAAGGATAAATTCTGACAATTGGGAGGACATGGGCATTATATATAATGTCATTAGCTTTCAAACACACCCACCATCAACTCGGGTTTCTTTGGTACTAGAACACAACGGTACCGTTATACAAAAAACTGTCGCATCCCATCAAATAGAATGGCTCGATTCTAAGGAAACTTAATGACTGTATTTAAGACTGAAAAGTTTAATGCACAAGAACAAACATGCTTTTTTGGCCAGCCGGTCAATGTTGCCCGATACGACAAACAACGCTATCCTATTTTTGAAAAGTTGACTGATAAGCAGCTTGGTTTCTTCTGGCGCCCCGAAGAGATTGATCTATCTCGAGACGGCAAAGACTTCAAGGGGCTAAGTGATCATGAAAAACACATCTTTACTTCAAATCTCAAGAGGCAAATACTTCTGGACTCTGTACAGGGCAGAGCTCCCTCCTTGGCTTTCCTCCCTATATGTTCGTTGCCTGAACTGGAAACCTGGGTCCAAACTTGGGCATTCTTTGAGACTATCCACTCCCGTTCGTATACACATATTATACGAAACGTGTATAGTGACCCCTCGAAGGTTTTTGACGAAATGCTTGACATTCCTGAGATTCTAGACTGTGCAGAGGACATCAGTAAGTATTATGATGAGTTGATCTTTATGAATAATGCTCGTAGTGCTCTCCCTAAAACGTATGAAGAAAGTCCCGATGCACAATACGAGCACAAGAAGGCCTTGTGGCTTTGTTTGAATGCCGTGAATGCTTTAGAAGGAGTAAGATTCTATGTCTCGTTTGCGTGTAGCTGGGCTTTCGCCGAAGTTAAGAAAATGGAGGGTAACGCGAAGATTATCAAGCTCATCGCTCGGGACGAGAACGTTCACCTTGCCTCGACACAACAGCTCCTCAAAATTCTACCGAAAGAGGATGAAGACTTTGCTCGCATACAAGAAGAGACACGAGATGAGTGTATTAGCATGTTTCATCGAGTGGTCGAGCAAGAGAAAAGTTGGGCGTCTTATCTTTTCCAGAGCGGTTCCATGATTGGGCTGAATAACGAACTTCTTTGTGAGTATGTAGACCATATTGCTGCAAAGCGTATGGGTGCAATCGGTCTCAATGGCAAGCCTGGAGCTAACCCTCTTCCGTGGACCATGAAGTGGATCAGTGGATCAGATGTACAGGTTGCTCCTCAGGAAACTGAGATCACAAGTTATATAAATGGCGGTGTCAAGAAAGATGTTGACCAAGACACCTTCAAAGGATTTAAACTATGAAATGGATTACATGTACCACTGGCTGCGGCGAAGAGTTTAGAGTTATCACTGATTCGCTTGAAGTAGTAACATATTGCCCACTTTGTGGGGAAGATATAGAGTTCGAAGACGAAGACGAAGACGACCAGGAGTGGGACGAATGAAATCTTGATAAATATGTCTTTTCAGCGAAAGACATATTATGTGGTCATATAATGGTGAAATAGTATCAGAACTACCTATGGGATGTGAAGCTTTTGTATATCTTATAACCAACAACACTAATGATATGATGTATGTTGGTAAGAAGTTAGCAAAGTTCAAAGTAACAAAGCAGCCTCTTAAAGGTAAAAAGAACAAAAGAAGGTCAACAAAAGAAAGTGATTGGCGGGAATACTGGGGGTCTAGTGATAGACTGATTGCAGACGTTGAGCTTCTAGGGTGTGATAATTTCACCAGAGAGATTCTTTATTTCTGTCCTTCCAGAGGCATTGCTAGTTATCTAGAAGCTCGTGAGCAATTTGAGCGGCGGGTGCTTGAATCTGATTTATATTATAACGGTATTATAAACGTACGGGTGGGTGGTTCGCGCATTCTTAGTGAGCATCTCAAAACCCTGATTTAAAGGAATAACGTGGGTTGTCAAACAAAGTTCTTGAGCACAAGCACCTCATAGTACGTGCAGAGCTAGCTAATCCCCCAAAATGTACTGCTGCTATAGACCAATGGATGAAAGACTTGGTCGAAAAGATAGGTATGAAGATACTAATGGGTCCATACTCTGTCTATTCCCACATGGTTGGTAATCAAGGGCTTACTGCCGTCACTATTATCGAAACATCACACATTGCGATGCATGTGTGGGATGAAGTCGACCCCGCCCTTATGCAACTCGACATATACACTTGCTCATCTCTTGATATTGAAGATGTATTTAAATCTATTGGTTGTTTCAAACCATCTAAAGTTGAATATAATTACATTGACCGCGAATTAGAGTTGACCTTAATTACAAAAGGCTCTATACAATAAAGAGTGATAAATTATTTAAGCGAGGAACAAGCTAATGGGTAAGAAGAAAACACGGACAGCAACAACATCAAAAGGCCAACGCCGTAGTGTTGTTAATGGCGTGAAGGAAGTCCGACAGAATAGATCAGAATTAGACAAAGGACTGATTAAACTAAGCGCATGGCGCAAGGGCAAGAATCCATGGATTACTGTCCCAGGTCCTGGGGGGAGTAAACAATACACCCGCATCAGATCAAATGATTTGTGGGGTAACCCAAAAACAAATACCTCATATGGTAAAGGGTAAAGGCTCATGAATAAAATTATGATCTACACTAAGGACAATTGTCCCTATTGTACACAAGCAAAAGCACAGCTTAGTATTAAGAATGAAGATTATACTGAAATGAAGATTGGTGCTGATCTCACACGGGAAGAATTTGGAAACATCTTTCCTGGTGTTAAAACAGTCCCTTTTATTATTATTAACGGAGAACATGTAGGTGGCTATGACAAACTTATTGAGTGGTACAATCGACCAGGACAATCTTTCCTGGCAGAATAATTACATCCGAACTGCATTGACAGAGGGTGTGATTGAGGTAAAGTTCCTTAAGAAGGATGGTACTGAGCGGGATATGAAATGTACTCTGCAGGCTGCCTTTCTTCCAGTACAGGAGAGCACTAGCGAAACCCGCAAGACGCAAAGTGAGGATTCCATTGCAGTATGGGATATCGAAAAAAATGCGTGGCGTTCTTTTCGCTTCGATTCAGTAATTGGATTTAGTGAACGCGTAGTAGAGGTATAATAATGGTCTCTGTTAATGACGAGATGTCGAGCAAAGCAATGGGTGGAACGGAGTTAATGGGAAACCGACTCGAGTCGTCCCTTGATCCCGAGCTATTAAGTAATTTTCAAATTATTCGATCTCGGGTTCGAGATCTAGATGAATCCAAGGTCCGGATACTCTGGATGCACGATCTTCCAGACGATCCGGAGTCACACCACCTCGCTGATGGGGGGTGGCGGCGGTTCAATCGCCTTGTGTTTGTATCTAACTGGCAAATGCAGCAATATATTGATCGCTATAACATTCCTTATTCGAAATGTATTGTAATGCACAATGCAATTGTGCCTATTGAGGCACATGAGAAGCCAAAGGACAAGATCTCTCTGGCTTACTGGTCTACTCCCCATCGAGGCCTTAATATTCTGATTCCAGTGTTTCAGAAGCTGGCTGAGAAGCATGACAATGTAGAACTAAACGTTTATTCATCTTTCAAGATATATGGTTGGGAAGAACGGGATGAGCCGTATAAGCCTTTGTTTGAGGTGTGTGAGGCGCATCCCAAGATCAACTACCATGGAACGGTGCCTAATGATCAACTTCGCGAAGAGCTAAAGAAGAATCACATTATGGCCTACCCATCAACATGGGTAGAGACTTCCTGTCTCGTTCTGCAAGAAGCTATGTCTGCCGGCATGCTGTGTATACACCCCAATCTAGGTGCTTTGTATGAGACGGCTGCCAATTGGACGTCAATGTACCAGTATCAGGAGGAACCAAACGAGCACGCTGCGTACTTCTACAAGTACCTAGAAGATGCAATTGAGTATATCAACGAGGAATCTATCCAATCCCGCATTGCCTCTCAGAAGGGATATGCTGATGTGTTCTACAACTGGGACATTAGATCCCAGCAATGGACTGCTCTTCTTGAGTCCCTGATTAACGAGCCTCGTGAGCTTCCCACTGGGGATATGAGGATGTTTCAATATAAGGTGGAAATCTAGCTGTTGACTTTATTATGAAAATGCCCGATAAGGGTATATAGAGTGAAAAGGAACAGGTATGTCAGTTAAAAGAATGATCAAGGTTCGCAAGGTACACAAACCAAGGAAGACTCGTACTGCAGTCAAGTCCATTGATGACAAGTACTATGGTGCTGAACCCATAGATGTGTCTATTAGGGGCTATGGTGAGGCTCTGAACTGGTACAATTATATGTTTGAGCAAGACCAAGCTCGTGACTGGCTTCTCGAGTATATGAAGAAGTCTGATTTCCAGCGGGATCAGATTGCCGCTGTTCGTCGTTGCCCTAAGTACAGAGTGATGTCTACTATTGGTTGGCAGGCTCGGATAATGATGAACGGAAACGAGCTATCTGACAAGTCAAAGGCATTCTTTAATGAACGAGTTGAGGAGCTGTTAGCTTTTGGAGCTGCTATCAAAGAAGTTCCTCCTAAGAGTGACAAGCCCACTATCACTATCCGCGAACGTACACAAGCTAAGGCTCGACTGTTGGTGACGGACTGTGAAGAGGCCATCGACCTCGACCCATGGCTAAATATCTACGATTGGCTGACAGGTAAAGAAGCTACCCCTCAGGCCGCTGCAACCATTCGCGAATGGTATGCTGGATGGGAATTAGATTTCCAATTTGAAGATGAGTTCGAATCTCGTCAGGAAAAGAAGCAACGCGTAGATCTTCTTACGTACTGGACCCAGTTTATCCAAGATTGTGATCGTTACATTGGTAATAAAAGGGTTTCAAAGGTACGTAAGCCTCGCGAGAAGAAAACCAAGTCTGCTGTTGATCTTGTGAAGAAATTGAAATTCATGAAAGAATTTCCTCCGCTCAAGATCGTGTCTGTTAATCCTGGAGAAATCATTGGATGTGCTCAGCTGTGGGCTTATAATACAAAGACTAAGAAGCTGACACGATTCGACGCATCTGGCCCTGGTGGTATTCAAGTTAAGGGGGCGTCCCTTGTTGGATATGATATAGAGAGCTCTATTACTAAGAACCTACGTAAGCCTGATGTGTCAATCCAGCAGCTCCTTGGAGCTGGTAAAATAAACCTACGAAAGTTCATGGACGAACTTAAATCAGTCTCTTCACAGGCTCGGGGACGTATAAATAACGATACAATCCTTCTAAGGGTCATTAGATGATACCAAAGTCCAATAACATTGTATTGTTTCCAAAACCATATCGGGATATTCCCTTGCAGTCTGTGGATCAGATTACCAACCACGTAGCTGAAAACCGTAGGGAACACATCTCATATCTTGTGGACGACATTGCAGAGTATATGTTTAACCGAGCAGATATGGAAGGGTTTCCAGTCATGGCACGTGAGTACACGAAGTCGTCTGGCCTGTTTATTGAAGCCATGAGGGCGCTATTATATAGAACAGCTGAACTAGAACACCCGTTGCATAAAATTGCAGATGACATTATAAGTATAGATGACATTATAAGTATAGATGATGAACCAGAAGAGGAAGACGAGTCAGGCGACTGACGTCTAAGTACATATTATGATTATTGTTGATCTTAACCAAGTTATGATTTCAAACTATATGGCCCAGGTTGGGGCTCATACTAACATAGATATTGATGAGAACCTATTCCGACACATGGTGCTTAACTCCATCCGTAACATTAACAGTAAGTTCTCTAGTGAATTTGGAGAGCTTGTCATTGCATGTGATTCTCCTAGGTCATGGCGGAAAGAAATCTTTCCCTATTATAAAGCCAATCGCAAGAAGTCTAGAGATAAGTCTGATATGAACTGGACTGCGGTCTTCGAATCTCTAAATAAGGTAAGAGATGAGCTCAAGGAATTCTTTCCATATAGAGTAATTCAAGCTGCGCGAGCAGAAGCAGACGATATTATTGGATCGCTCGTAGAGAAGTACCATGGTCTTCCTATCCTTATTGTTTCGGGGGACAAGGACTTTATTCAATTGCAATCTTACATGAATGTAAAGCAATATGATCCAGTACGTAAGCGATTTATTATGCACAACGACCCTTCGTTGTTTGCCCGTGAGCATATTATCAAGGGCGACATGGGAGATGGGGTTCCTAACTTCCTCTCTAGGGATGATACGTTTGTGATAGGTGAACGACAAAAACCAATCCGCACCGCTAAGCTAGACCAATGGACTCGAATGAGACCTGAGGAGTTCTGTGACGAAACGATGTTGCGTAACTATAAACGTAACGAGCAGCTTGTAGACCTGTCTTATACCCCAACTGACATTCGTGAAGACATTATTGAGCAATACGAAGCCCAGTCTGGCAAGAGCCGAGATAAGCTGTTCAATTACTTTATTGAGCATCGTCTAAAAAATCTGATTGAAAGTATAGGTGAATTTTAATGATTACTGGAATATTTGAAATCTTAGAAGAGGCTTCTAAGAAAAAAAACCAAAAGGAGCAGATTGATTATCTTCGCCAGTTTCAAGATAATGCTGTTCTTAAGACTATCCTAGCTGGTGCCTTCTACGAGGGTGTAAAGTGGAATCTCCCACCAGGCAATCCACCATTTAAGCCGTGTGACCCAATCAATGCAGAGAGCTTTCTGTATGCTGAGACAAAGCGGCTTTATTTGTTCTGCGAAGGCGGGCCTGCTCTAAAGCCGCTGAAGCGTGAAGCGCTCTTCATTGAAATGCTCGAATCAGTGCATCCTAAGGATGCTGAGATTCTTCTTGCAATGAAGAACAAAAAGCTCCCTTACAAGGGTATCACAAAAGCTCTAGTTAATAAAGCATTTCCAGGACTGGTAGAAGATGAAGAAGTTCAAGAAGTTTCGTGAGTATGAAGATGGTGAAGATCTCTACGAAAGCAGAGATCGACGACAGCGCTTAAATGAGAAGCGCTTACGGTCTGCTCTTTCACAGTGTGATGTGGAAGAGTTACTACAAATTCAGGATGATGAACTCTAATGCCATTTTATAAACTTCGCAATAATGATACGGGTGAAGAGTGGGAACAACTAATGGGTATCTCTGAGTGCGACACATACCTAGTTGACAACCCTCACATTGAACGACTCTTTAACGGCATACCAATGATAGTTGGTGGATTCGGAGACAGAGTCAAGACAGACAATGGTTTCAAAGAAGTTCTATCAAAGGTTGCAGAGAACAACCCCCATTCCGCCCTCGCGGGCCAAATTGGTGCTAAGGATTCAAGATCTGTGAAGGTACGCGAGATAGTAAATAAACATAGAACATAAGAGAGCTCAACTCTATGCTAATGATCGCAGAAGAAACACAACCACGTCTTACCAAGCGTGAGAGGCGAATACTAAGGCAACAAGAAGCAAAATCATCGAATATTACCCCTTCGTTCAAGATTGATCGTATTAGACCTAAAACAGATAACCAGCAGAAAGTATTTGATTCGTTTTACGCTGGCCAGCATTTATTCCTACATGGCACTGCCGGCACTGGTAAGACCTTTATTGCATTTTACCTAGCGCTTAATGAGCTCCATAGACAGACTTCTGATCAAAAGAAGTTGTATGTTGTCAGGTCAACTGTTCCCACTAGGGATATGGGCTTCCTACCAGGCAATCAAAAAGAAAAGATGAAGGTATACGAGCAACCGTATTATGCAATTAGCACAGAGCTCTATGGCCGAGGCGATGCCTATGAGGTACTTAAGCAAAAGCACATTGTCGAGTTCATCTCAACCTCATTCATTCGAGGCACCACACTATCCGATTGCTTTGTGATTGTAGACGAGTGCCAGAATATGAGTGCAATGGAGCTACACTCGATCATTACGAGAGCCGGTGAGAATTGTAGGTTTATTTTCTGTGGAGATTTTAGACAAGACGATCTATCATCAGAAAGAAAAAAAGAAAAGTCGGGCGTCATTGAGTTCATGAGAATTATTGAACACATGCCCATGTTTGACTTTATGGACTTTCGACCAGAAGATATCGTAAGATCCGAATTGGTTAAACAATATATTATAACCCGTGAAAGATTAGGCATCGATACAAATTAACTGTTGCCTTTTAGTGAAAAAGCCTGTATAAGGGTTTATATGCTAAAGGAATTGAAGCTGACACAACTTAATATGAATCTCCTCGAGCTACCAAAGCTGGTACGCATTGACGGGGAAAAGAGGCACTACCAGACTCCTACTGGCGAAAAGTATCCATCTGTGACCACCGTAATATCTGCTATGTCAGATAAATCGGCACTTATAGCATGGCGAAAGCGCGTTGGAGAAGAAGAAGCCAATAGGGTGTCTGGTAGGGCAAGTACCCGAGGTACTGCTGTCCATAATCTTCTCGAGAAGCTCGTTCTGGGCGAACCCCAGAACCTTGAAGAGGCCATGGCCTCCAACCTTATGATGTATAAGCAGCTCGAGAAGATTGTGTTAGAGAAGGTTGATGATGTTCGTTCGGTTGAGGGTGCTTTGTTCTCTCATAAGCTCAAGATTGCAGGCTCTGTCGACCTCGTAGCCTCCTATGAAGGAACACCAGCAATCATCGACTATAAGACATCTAACAGAGCCAAGCGCAAGGATTGGATTGAAAACTACTTCCTTCAGGCCTCGATGTACTCATACATGCTGTACGAGATGACTGGATTGTTTCACCCTAAGCTAGTTGTACTCATTGCTGTCGAAGAGGAGCCAGAACCTCAGGTGTTCATCGAGCACGTCAATGACTGGATCCCCAAAGCCCGATCTATGTGTATCAAATATCACGAACAAAATTAAGAGGCTTAGGCCTCTTTTTTTTCATTATAAATGTTGACCTTTTAGTGAAAAAGAGGGATAATGGTATATAAGGAAAAGGAATTAGAATGTTTAAATATTTACTTATGCTCGTCGGTATCCTGATCATGTGTGTTCCAGAAGAAGCTAGCATGCTCCGGTTCGCCGTTCAAGCTGGCTTAGGTTTGATTATGTTTGCAGTAGGAATTGGTATTGCTATCGAGGAGGATTCATATTGAGAATCCAGAGCTTTCCAGACATTCGTTTCGGTGGACATCATTTAGTTGGCATTGTGTGGCCTATACGTTCAGCTCGCACGGGTGAGATCTACAAGGTAAAGATGTGGGACCTCGGACTGTCGTGTAATTGCACAGCTGGTTCAATGCGTGGAAAATGCAAGCATGCTCAACATGTGCATGATATTTTAGTAGATGAGGGTGAAGATGTTAAATATGCAATCAATTAAGTGGATCGCAACCGGTGCTATCATGGTTGCTACGGTTCTACGAGCCCTAAACTTCCATACTGGAGATGTAGCCATTGGCTTGTTTGGTACGGTCTTGTGGGCTTACTGTGCATATAAGATGAAGGACTCCCCTCTGGTGGTAGTCAATGTTTTTTGTGGAATTGTACTTTTTGGAGGATTATTCAACCTCTAGTTTTGAAAATAAATGTTGACCTTTTAGTGAAAAAGAGGGATAAGGGTATATAA
>TARA_R110000868_G_scaffold86206_2_pt1 | contig 22315 bp, 20 predicted proteins | sample TARA_R110000868 | Tara Oceans TARA_R110000868 (sample SAMEA4397489) | marine metagenome | biome: Polar Biome; feature: [SRF] surface water layer (ENVO:00010504); material: water (ENVO:00002006), including particulate matter (ENVO:01000060) such as... | depth 5 m | reverse complement strand
CTTCGGCGAATTCGAAATTGTCTGCCATCCGGCCACCATAGGCGCCGGCCGAAGCTGTGAAATGATCATTGGACCAGAAATAGGCCACGCCAAGACGGCGGTCGATGCCGAAAATATCCGTCAGAAGGCCGCGCTCCATGAAGGAGATGTTGAGCGATGAGCTCTGCTCTTCCATCGAGTTCATGGTCTTGAAATTACCGACGCGGACACTGCCCGTAGGCAGGCGATAGGTCAGGTTGACGTCAAGCGGGACAGGATTGTCCGGCAACCAGTCATATTCAGCGACGTATTTCAGATTGCCGATCTGACCTTCAATACCGGCCCAGACGGTCCGCCATTCCTCACCATCCGACGGTGCGGCGCTCAGCGGGCTCGACCAGTCGACATCGGCAATGTCAAAAAAGACGCGGCCGCGGAATTTGAAGTAATTGCTGGTCGTCGGGCTATCCCAGCGGGGGCCGGGCGCCATGCTGAACTCCCAGGACTGCGACAGGGCTGCCGGTGCGGTCGTTGCGAGCAGGCCGAGCGCTGCAGCTGCGATTTTCAAACTTCTCATATCTCTCGTCTTTCATGTTTTACCCGCATCGGGCGTTGGTTGGCTTGTGATCCGGCAATCAGGCGGCGCGGATCTGTTCCAGGAAGCTGGTGAGTGTTGCCTTCAGGCGATCGGCATCGGAGGAGACGCCACGGGCGGAGGTGAGGACGTCATTGGCCGCCGCGTCCGTCTGACGGATGTTTCCGGAGAGCACTGTGATGCTCTCGGTAACCTGGGCCGTGCCTTGCGCCGCCTGGGAGACGCTGCCGGCAATCTCGCGGGCCGCGGCATCCTGTTGCTCGATGGCCGATGCGATGGCCGTCGTGCTGTGCGAGACACGGTCGATCGTGCCGGTCATAGACCCGATTGCTGCAATGGCACGCTCGCCGCTCTTCTGGATCGCTTCAACCTGGTCGGAAATTTCCAGCGTGGCCTTGCCGGTCTGCTCGGCAAGTTCCTTCACTTCTGCGGCGACGACGGCAAAGCCCTTGCCGGCTTCACCGGCGCGTGAGGCTTCAATCGTCGCATTGAGGGCGAGCAGGTTGGTCTGTTCAGCGATTTTCTGGATGAGGGTCACGACGGCGCCGATCCGGGTTGCGGCCTGTGCCAGGCCGGAGACCGTGGTACGGCTGACTTCGGCTTCCTGCACCGCATCGCCAGTAAGGCGTTGCGACTCAGTGACCTGGCGATTGATCTCGCGGATCGAACTGGTGAGTTCTTCCGCTGCAGACGCCACGGCCTGGGTATTGGCGGATGTTTCCTCGGCCGCGCTGGCGACAACGGCGGAGCGTTCATCTGCGCTGCGGGCGGCATCGTTCAGGGCGCGGGCATAACCGATCATGCCACTCGCCGCCCGTGCCACGTCCTCGGCAATCGCGCCGACGCTGGCATCGAACTCATCGGCCATTTCACGCATGATGCGGGATTTCTCCTCAGCCGCACGGCTTTCGGCGAGTTCCTGTTCAGCGCGCAGCCGGTCGCACTCGATCTGGTTCTTCTGGAAAACAAGGATGGCGCTTGCCATCTGGCCGATCTCGCCGCCCTGTTCGGTGGCCGGGATGACGCCATCGGTCTTGCCGCGGGTCAGTTCAGCCATGGCGCGGGTGAGGGCATTGATCGGGCGGGCGATCGAGCGGCCCACGGTCCAGCACAGCAGGCCGGCGGTCAGTGCGATCAGGGCGATGATTGCCGCCGTCACCAGGCGGATATGGTTTCGGTCGGCGACCAGATCAGCATTTGCCTGCCGGCCGCCTTCGCGGGCCGCTTCGACGATCAGGGTAAAGTCAGGGTCCATCTCCGCAAAAATGGCGCTGAGATGGGTCAGAACCGAGAGGAACTCGACCTTGTTCTCCGCCCAGGCATGGAAGCCGGCCGCATAGCTCGCCATCAGCCGGGTAATGTCAGCCTTGTCGGCTTCAGCGTAGTCGCGCTGGGCCAGCATCGCCGCGAACTCACCCTGCCGGGCGTCGAATTCGTCGATATAGCGTGCAGAGCCGCGCAGCATGAGGTCTTTCTCGTGCCGGCGCATCATCAGCATCAACACCATCAGACCATCATCATGAAATTGCTCGAGCCGTTCTTCGACGTCGTGGACGGCGCTGCGCAGCTGGCCTTCCATGCCTTCGTCCTGGGTCAGGCCCAGGGCGATTTGCCGCTCGACGACATCGGAGAAGATGGCCCGGTGTTCCGGAAGTGCGCCATTCAATCGCGCGATTGCAGCGTCGATAGCGGCCGGAGCGTCCAGCGCTGTGATGTCCTCGATCAGGCCGGCGACCCGATTGGCGTCATTGAGATAGAGATCGCGATATTGCGTGTCGCGGCGGAGCAGGAAGTCCTTTTCGCGCCGGCGCATGTCGAGCGCACCGATTTCCATTTCGAGGGAAAGGCGCTCGATCTCGGCGAAATTCTGCTGTCGTGCGAGCGCCCGGCTGGTCGCGAAATCGCTGTACCAGAGGGTCGCCGCCAGCGCGATGAGCGTGAACGCGACGAGCGCGCCAAGCAGGCCGATCCGCGCGTAGACCGATAGATTATTGAGCCCCTTCACTGCACTTCCTTCCCGAAGATATGCGGGCGGGACTTCTTGTTCGTCCCGCTTGTTCCAATCAATTGGAGGAGACTGGTGGCATCGCGGGCGTGAAAGAGACAGTTTTATGATATCTGGAAAAATTCAGTCTTTCTTAGCCAAACTCTGGGCTAGCTGACGCGACAAGGCCTTGCTTCCGTTGTGAGGAAGTGCGACCCAGGCCTGTTTTCCGGGAAACTTCACGCGGCTTGAACGCGTGCCATCAAGCCTTCCAGCGCCCCGCATGGGCGCGTGGCCGCGGGCGCTCGACGACATCATCTGTCGCTGTGCCGATATAGACATAGCCGGCGATCCGCTCTCCCGAGCGCAGGCCGAGCGCATCCTTGATATCGGGATCATAGGCATACCATTCCGTCAGCCATTGGGCGCCGAAGCCCATGGCGGAGGCTGCGATCAGCAGGTTCTGGCAGACCGCGCCGGCAGACAATTCCTGCTCCCAGGTCGGGATTTTGTGCTGTTCGATGACCGTAGAGATCACGGCAATGACCAGGGGCGCCCGCTCGAAGCGTTCCTGCTCGAAGCGGATCTGGTCGTCGGTCGCGCCATTATTCTTGACCGCCCAGACCTTGCCCAGAATCGTCCCGAAGCTCTTGCGGGCGTCACCTTCAAACAAGACGAAGCGCCAGGGTGCCAGCTTGCCATGATCGGGCACGCGCGAGGCGATGCCAATGAGATGCTCGACCTGGCTGGCATCGGGACCGGGGGCTGACAGGCCAATGGCCGGTGTCGAGCGCCGCCGGGTCAGCAGGGCCAGGGTTTCGTCATTGCGATGGCTGGGCGCCAGCCGCTCGCCAGCATGGGGAAATTCGTGCGAAATCGGGTCGGTCATGGCAGGCCTCATTCTGGGTGGCGGGAATGTCGCTTTGACGTTTGGGCTTTGGGGTCGTTATATCTTTCGGGTAACAATGTAGTGATAGCCGATATTGATCGGGAGTAAGATTGCGTATGACCGTGGAAATCGCCATTGATGATGACACTCCCGCTGACCGCCGCCGCCGCAAGGTGCGCGATGCGATCATTGATGCGGCAGAGGTGATTTTCTCCGCCGAGGGCGAAGAAGGCATTTCCATGCGCCGGCTCGCCGAGTCAATCGATTACAGTCCGGCCGCGATCTACAAGTATTTCGCCTCCAAGGATGACCTTTTCGAGGCGATCCGGGATACCTTCTTCGAACGCCTGCTGGAGCGCATCCATGGCGCGCTGGAAGAGGGCGGGGAGACATCGGTGCTGTGCGCCAGCTGTATGCGCGCCTATATCGAGACCGGTCTGGAAGAGCCCAATCATTATCTGATGGCGTTTTCGACCAGCAAGCGTGTTGCGCCGCATTTCCACAGTGAGGAAGATGTCGCCTTCCAGGCCGAGCATGTCCTGGTCGGTATGATTGAATCCGGCATGGAACAGGGGATATTCCGCAAGGTGGACCCTCAAGTGGCGTCAAAGAGCGTCTGGGCGAGCTTGCACGGGCTGACGGCTCTGCTCGTGGGCATGGAAGGTTTTCCCACCGGCATGCCCGGTTCGGAACATGTCGAGGCTGACGCCGTGATTGATTTTCACACCGACATGATCCTGCGCGGTCTGAAGGCCTGAGGTCTGGCCTAGTCCCAGAATTCCGGCAGCAGCACGACCAGGAAGCTCAGGACTTCGAGCCGTCCGGCGACCATTTCCACCGAGAGCAGCCATTTGGCGCTATCTGGCAAGGTGGCGAAATTCCCGCTTGGGCCAATGATTTCGCCCAGGCCGGGACCGACATTCGCGATCGCTGTGGCGCTGGCTGACAAGGCTGTCAAAGGGTCGAGACCGGCAAAGCCGAGCGCGACCGCGAAGGCGCCGAAGGTGGCAAAGAACACCACGACCATCACCAGAACGCCGCTCCAGGCATCCTCCGCCATATGCCGGCCATCGAAGTTCCGCGAGACGACGCGTGACGGCATGATGGTCTGGCGCATGTGACGCACGACGATCTGGTAGAGCACCAGCACGCGATAGATCTTGATCCCGCCAGCGGTCGAGCCGGCACAGCCCCCCAGGAAGGTCAGGAAGAAGAAGATCGCGCCGGCCGCCGCGCCCCAGCTTGTATAGTCAACCGTGGCAAAGCCGGTCGTGGTGGCAACCGAGACGACGCTGAAGGCGGCGTTGAGCAGGGAGGCGCCGAGCGGGCCGCCGCCATCGATGACGTGCCAGACACCCAGCGTGACCGTGATGATCAGCAGGAGCACGACATAGGCCGTGACCTGCGGGTCTTCGAAGAAGATCGCGCGATTGCCATTGAGGAATTTCATGAACACTACGAAGGGGATCGCGCCGGCGAGCATGAAGATGATCGCCGTGAGGTGCAGGGCTGGCGATTCGAAATAGCCAAAGCTGGCATCGTGGGTCGAGAATCCGCCGGTCGAGAGCGTCGTCATCGCATGATTGAGCGCGTCAAAGCCCGACATGCCGAGCAGGGCGTAAAGGATGGCGCACAGGGCTGTCAGCGAGGCGTAGATCACCAGAATGCGCACGACGAAGATATGCGCCCGCGCCTCGATCTTTTCCGACTGGTCAGAGCTTTCCGCCCGGAAGAGTTGCATACCGCCGACGCGCATGAAGGGCAGAAGGGCAACTGCGGTGACGATAATGCCGACGCCGCCAATCCATTGCAGGAAAGAGCGCCAGAACAGCACGCTGTGCGGCCAGTCCTCGAGCCCGTGGATCACCGTCGAGCCGGTGGTCGTCAGCCCTGAGGCGGCTTCAAACACGGCATCCGTCCAGCTCAACCCTGCCAGTGCCAGTGGCATGGCCGTGATCAGCGGCATCAATACCCAGCTCGATGCAGTGACCAGGAAGGCCTGGCGGTGGTCCAGGGCCAGCTGCGCGGAGCCTCGTGTCGCGACCAGAAGGATTGCACCCAAAGTCACGGTCGCGACCATGGGTAGCGCGAAGATCACGGCATGCCCGTCCGGCCGTGCCAACTCAATGAAGAGCGGAATGATCATCGTCGCGCCAAGGCCCGCGATCAGTAATGACAGGACGTTGACGACAGGATTGATCTGCCGGGGCTCTTTGCGGCCGGACGGCTCAGGCCCCAGCGTTTCGGAACCTTCGGAGTTCAGGAGCATCCTTTTCCCCCAGATTGAACGAGGTCCGTCATGAACAAGTTGCCAGCCTTACACGCGATTTTTTGCGTTTGCGAGAGCATGCTGCGTTTGCGGTGGCGATTTCGCCGTGGCATGCCCTTGTCCGGACCGGCCGGGAACACCAGATGAGCTCGGTACGGCCCTGTGTCGACGGCCCCGGTTACCCGGCCCCGCGTGCGACGCGGATGCGACCCATCCTCAAACGAATATCAGCTATGCAATAATTAGTGAACGCTGTTCACTTTTCAAACGTCGTTGAAGCTCCTATATGGAGCGCTGAGATTATCGCAAGGATGGGCAGATGTCCGCTACTAGCCGCAAACTGGGCCCGAAGACGACCGTTCTTCTGGCCGCCTCACTGGTCGCCATACTGGTGCTCAGCGTCTCGAGCTTGCGGGCCGAGGCCACGATGCAGGCCAGCACGCCAGCGCCGCTGCCCGTATCGGTCATCGCGGCTGATTATGACGGCGATGCCCGTATTGACGAACTCTTCCCCGGACTGGTCGTGGCGCGCCGCCAGAGCGCGCTGGGCTTCGAGCGCGGCGGCCGCATTGACGCCATCCATGTCGATGTCGGTGACCGGGTGAGCGCCGGCCAGGTGATTGCCGTGCTGGATACGCGCGCCGTGGCGGCCCAGATCGCCGCCGCTGATGCCCAGACGGCGGAGGCCGCCGCCCAGGCTGCGCTCGCAACGGAGACTGAGTCGCGGCAGGAACAATTGCTTGAGCGCGGCCATATCTCCCAGCAACGCCTTGACGAGGTCCGCACCACGACGCGGGCGGCCCAGGCCCGCCAGGCGGCGGCGGCCGCGGCTGCCAATGCCATTCGCGTCCAGCTCGACCTGTCGATCATGACCGCCCCGTTCGATGGAGTTGTCACGGCCCGCCTCGCCGATGAAGGCGCTATCGCCGCCCCGGGCCAGCCCCTGCTGGAACTGGTCGAGAGCGACTCGCTTGAAGTGCGTGTTGGCCTGCCGCCTGTCCTCGCGGCCAGCCTTGTGCCGGAGCGCGAGTATCAATTCATCTCGGACGGTCTGCCACTCACGGCGCGCTTTCGCGCCGCAACCGGTGTCGTGGATCGCCAGACGCGGACCGTGACCGCGATGTTCGACGTGCTTCCGGGGCAAGGCGTGGCCGGCCAGGCCGCTGCCGGTCAGGTCGTGCGCCTCGCCATGGCCACGCCGATTGATGCCGATGGATTCTGGGTCCCGACCTCGGCGCTCGCCGAGGGCCGCCGTGGGCTGTGGACGGTCTATGTCCTCAATGAAACCGATGGCGATTATCATCTCGAGGCCCGCGTTGTCGAAACCGTCCGGATCGAGGCAGACCGTGTCTTCGTGCGCGGCGCAGTGACGGATGGCGAGCTGGTGCTAGCGTCCGGTGTGCAGCGCATCACGCCCGGACAGAGCGTCGTGCCAGCCGTCACCGAGGCCCGCATTCAATGAGTACGATCTTTTTCCGCTATTCGCGGCTGACGATCCTGGCAGTCATCCTGCTGGTCGCCGCCGGGCTGGGTGCCTTCATGTCGCTGGGCCGCCAGGAAGATCCGTCTCTGACCGAGCGCTTCGGCGTTGTTGTGACAGCCTTTCCCGGTGCCTCTGCCGAGCGCGTCGAGGCGTTGATCACGGCGCCGCTGGAAGATGCCATCAACGAGCTGGCCGAAATCAACGAGACCAGCTCGACCTCCCGGTCGGGCATTTCCATCATTCATCTGCGCATTCGCGAGGACCTCAATTCAACCGAAGTCGACCAGGCCTGGACGCAGATTCGCGAGCAGGTGGAGAGCGTGCGCCCCTTCCTGCCAACCGGATCGACGCCGCCCGATGTGCGCCGCCAGTATCTCGGCGCTGCGACCATGATCGTGGCGCTCTCCTGGGGCGATGAGGGCGAGGAGAACATGCCGATCCTGTCGCGCCTGGCGACGGATCTGGAAAGCCGCCTGCGCAATATGACGGGCACTGAGGAAACCGCGATCTTTGGCGAGGTCGAGGAAGAAATCCGCATTCTCGCCGATCCCGACACCCTGGCCGCACTCGGTCTGACGGTCGCTGACCTGGCCCGGCTGACCGCCAGTGCCGACTCCAAGGCGCCCGCCGGTGAACTGCGTTCGGACAATGTCGATCTCAATGTTGAGATTGCCGGTGAGTTCAACAGTGTTGACCGTATCCGCGCCATCGCGCTGGGGCAGGGCCCGAATGGCGAGTTCATCCGCGTCGGCGATGTTGCCGATGTCGAGAAGGGCGCCCGCACACCGGTCGATGCCATGGCCTTGACCAATGGCCATCGTGCCGTCTTCGTGGCGGCTTATCTGCAGCCGGAATTGCGCGCCGACCTCTGGTCGCAGGATGCAGATGCGGTTGTCGCCGAATTTGCCGCCTCCGTGCCCGGTGTCCGTGTCGATACGATTTTCCGCCAGGGCGATTATGTCGATTCGCGGCTCAACGGGCTGGCCGTCAATCTGGGCTATTCGGCCCTGATCGTCTTTGCCGTGCTCTTTTTCATGATGGGCTGGCGCGCGGCGCTGATCGTTGGCTCGGCGCTGCCGCTGACCGTGCTCGCTGTCCTGCTCCTGACGCGTATTTATGACGAGCCGCTGCACCAGATGTCGGTCACGGGTCTGGTCGTCGCACTCGGCCTCTTGATCGATAATGCCATCGTCGTCGTGGATGAATACCGCCTGTTCCGCGCCCGTGGCCGCTCGCCGGTCGATGCCCTCGATGCCTCGCTGAAACACTTGTTTGCGCCTCTGCTTGCCTCGACCATGACGACCATCTTCGCCTTCGCGCCGATTGCCCTCATGCCGGGTGCGGCGGGCGAGTTCATTTCGATGATCGGCATCTCGGTGATTTTCGCGGTGGGCGCCTCCTTTATTATCGCCATGACAGTGGTCGGCGCCTTTGCCGCCTGGTTTGACGATGCGCATGCAGAAGACGGCCCGAAGCGCTTCTGGCGTCATGGTCTGGGCGCCGGACCGCTTGCTCCGCTCTATCGCCGGATGCTCGATTCGATCACGGCGCGGCCCTGGGTCGGTATCTTTGCCAGCCTGGTCCTGCCCATTGCCGGTTTTGCGGCCGCCTCGACCCTGCCGATGCAATTCTTCCCGCCGACCGATCGCGACATGTTCCAGATCGAGCTGGAATTGCCGACTTCCGCCTCGATTGCCGAAACCGGCCGCCAGGCCGAACGTGCGCGCGAGATTATCGAGACCTATACCGGCGTTGAACGCGTTTCCTGGGTCATCGGCCAGAGCGGGCCGCGCACCTATTACAATGTCGTCGGCAGCAAGTCGGGCGTATCCAATTATGCCTCCGGCTTCGTGCATACCGAGTCCGCAGCCGCGACCCGGCGCATCCTGCCGGCGCTGCAGCGCCAGATGATGAGTGAATTCCCGCAGGCGCGTTTCCTGGCCCTGCCCTTCGAACAGGGGCCGCCCATCCCGGCCCCGATCGAGCTGGTTCTGGTCGGTCCCGAGCTCACCGAGCTCAACCGCCTTGGCAATGAGATCCGCAGCGTGCTGGCTCGCACGCCCACCGTAACCCACACAGTCGCCCTGCTTGAAATGGGCGAGCCTGTGGCCCGCATCATGGCCGATGAAGCCTCGGCCCAACTCTCTGGCATGCGCCTTTCCGAACTCGCCGACCAATTGCGCGGCGACCTGGACGGTGTTGTCGGCGGCAGTGTCCTGGAAGGTGTCGAAGAACTCCCCGTTCGAGTCATCACCCGGGATAATCGGCGATCCAACCTCGCCTCTGTCGCCGGCGCGCCCCTTTCCTCAAGCGGCGGCAATGTCTATGCCGCCCCGCTCTCTGCCCTCGGTGATGTGACGCTGGCCCCGCAAGTGGCGATGATTCCGCATGAAGACGGGCGCCGCGTGAACACGGTCTATGGCTATCTTGAGCCCTACACCCTGCCGGCACCGGCGCTGGAGCATTTCTTCGAGGCGCTCGATGAGGCCGGGATCATCTTGCCGCCGGGCTATGAATTGCAGATTGGCGGTGAAGAGGCCGAGCGCGGCGATGCGATGGGCAATCTCTTCGGCACGGCCATCCCCCTGCTGGTGCTGATGATCGGATCCGTCGTTCTGGCCTTCAACAGCTTTCGCTATGCCGCCATCATTCTGGTCGTTGCGGGCCTGTCCGTCGGGTTGGCCATGTTTGGCGTCTGGCTGTTCGGCACGCCCCTGGGCTTCAATGCCATAGTTGGCTCGATGGGTCTGATGGGATTGTCGATCAATGGCGCCATCGTTGTGCTGTCAGCGCTCAAGACCAATCCTGCGGCCATCGCCATGGAGCCGGGGGCGGTGCAGGACACTGTCATGGACGCCACGCGCCATATCCTGGCGACGACGCTGACGACGATTGGTGGCTTCATCCCGCTCTTGCTCTCGGGCGATGCCTTCTGGCTGCCCTTCGCGTCTGCAATGGTGGGCGGCGTCGCCGGCTCTGCCATTCTGGCCCTGGTGTTTGCCCCGGCGACTTTCGCGCTGATGGCCCGCATCGAGGACCGCAAGCGCCGGGTCGCCGAGAAGATCGCCCGCTACAAGGAACGTCATGGCGGCTTGCTGAACGGGCTCAAAAAGGCTTAGAGCGCTCCGGCAGCATAGGAGCAAGGCATGACACAAGCCCGCGGTCCCTGGACCATTCACGCGACGCGCACAGTCTATGAGAATCCGTGGATGCGGGTGCGCGAGCATGAGGTCACCCAGCCGGACGGCAAGCCGAGCACCTATGGCGTGATGTCGCCGCAGCAGCTGGCCCTGGCGATCCTGCCCCTCCACGCGGACGGGTCGGTGACCCTGGTCGGTCAGCACCGTTTCGCGCTCGACGAATACAGTTGGGAGATTCCTGAAGGGGGCGGGCAGCTCAACGGGGACCCGCTTGAGGATGCGCAGCGCGAGCTGCGCGAGGAGACGGGATTGCGCGCCGACCACTGGCAGGAAGTGACCCGGCTACACACCTCCAATTCGATCACGGATGAGCGCGCTGTCGGTTTTATCGCCACCGGTCTGCATGAAGGAGAGGCCGAGCCTGAAGGCACGGAAGTCCTGCTCACGCGCCGTTTGCCATTTCGTGATGCGGTGGATGAAGCCCTTTCTGGCAGGATCACCGACGCCTTAACGGTAGCGATGCTGCTTCAGGCCTACTATATGGCACAGGAAGGCCTGTTGGCTGATGCGCTGTCACAAGCCATGCTGCGTCGTTGACGCCAGGACGGACTACAGGAGAGACCCATGTCATTGAGCCATGCCAACGCACCGATCGAGGCGCGGTCCGGAACCTCTGCCGTCTGGGCGCGCCTGCGCGTCGAGGCCGCTGCCGCGGCCGCCGAAGAGCCGATCCTGGCGAGTTTTCTCAATGCCGCCGTGCTGCGCCATGACGAGTTTGCCGATGCGCTGGCCTACCGGCTGGCCGCCAAGCTCGCCGATGCCCAGCTCGATGCCATGCTGGCCCGCGATGTCGCCGAGGCGGCGCTGCGCGGTGATCCGGGCATCGTGATCCAGGCCGTCGCCGATATGGTGGCCGTCGAGGAACGCGATCCCGCCTGCAAGGGCGTGCTGCAGCCCTTCCTCTATTTCAAGGGCTATCAGGCGCTGCAGGTTCACCGTGTTGCCCACTGGCTGTGGGGCGAGGGCCGGCAGAATCTGGCTTTCCATCTGCAGAGCCGCGTCTCGGAACGCTTTGGCGTCGATATTCACCCGGCGGCCCAGATCGGCCAGGGCGTGATGATTGACCATGCGACCTCGGTCGTGATCGGCGAAACCGCGGTTGTCGGTGATGATTGCTCGCTTCTGCACGAAGTCACGCTGGGTGGTACCGGCGCCGCCCATGAGGATCGTCACCCCAAGATCGGGCGCGGCGTGCTCATCGGGGCCGGTGCGAAAGTGCTCGGCAATATCGAGGTCGGTGATGGTGCGCGCATCGCGGCCGGCTCGGTCGTGCTGAAATCCGTACCGTCCGGCTGCACTGTGGCCGGCGTGCCGGCGAAAGTCGTTGGCAATTGCTGCCCGCAACCCGCCCGCAGCATGGATCAGAGCATTCCCGACGGCAAATAGGCCTCACCGGCTGCGGTGCCCGGCAGTGGGGATGCGATGATCGCAGGCCCGGCACTGGACGCCGACCCCCTGCATGGGCTTATTTGTCGCCAATTCGAATCCCCGACCGGAGATATCCCGTGAACAAGAACATGACCCAGGGCGAAGCCGCCAAGCTGCAGCGCTTCCTGCGTAACAAACTCAATCCGGACATGGTGGTGCAGTGCCGCAACCGACCGGATGAGTGTGCCGAAATCCATATCGGTGATGAATGTCTCGGCGTGGTGGCAAAAGTCATCGATGAGGGCGAGACCTCCTATTCCTTCGAGATCACCATTCTGGACCTCGATCTGGAAGATCTTTGATCGACCAGCCTACTCCGGTGCTCGACATCCGGCAGGTCTCCAAGACCTTTGCCGGTAATGTCCATGCGGTTTGTGGAGTGGATCTGACGCTGCAGCGCGGTCAGCTGATCGCGCTGGCCGGTACATCGGGCTGCGGCAAGACAACCATGCTTAAAATGATCAACCGCCTGGAGGATGCTTCGGGCGGTTCGATTTTCTATGAGGGCCGCGATATCGCCACGCTCGACCCGATCGAGCTGCGCCGCTCCATGGGCTGGGTGATGCAGGGTGATGGCCTGTTTCCCCATTATACCGTCGCTGAAAACGTCGCGATCATTCCGCGCCTCCTCGAATGGGACGGGCCCACGACAAGCGCGCGCGTCCGCGAAATGCTCGAACTGGTCCGGCTGGATCCGGATATCTATGCCGGGCGCTATCCGGCCGGGCTCTCCGGCGGCCAGCGCCAGCGGGTCGGCTTTGCCCGTGCCCTGGCCGGCCGGCCCGATCTTCTCCTGATGGATGAGCCCTTCAGCGCGCTCGATCCGATCACGCGCGACGGTCTGCAACAGGACGTCAAGGCGCTCCAGGCCGAGCTCGGCTTTTCCGCCCTGATGGTCACCCACGATATGGCCGAGGCGCTGATCATGGCGGACATCGTCGCGGTGATGCGCGCCGGCGAGATCGTGCAGGCCGGGACGCCCGCCGAGCTGCTGCGCGCGCCGGCCGATGATTATGTCGCCGCCTTGCTCGAGACCCCGCGGCGCCAGATGCGCCGCATCCGGGAGCTTGAGGGATGAGCTCGAATTTCGACGAACGCCTGGCCGAACTGCCGCATCTCCTGTCCGGGCATGTCCTGCTCTCCCTGTCGGCGATCGCGGTCGGGATTGCCGTCTCCATTCCGCTGGGGATCCACGCCGCCTCGCGTCCGCGCCTGGCGGGATCGGTGCTTAATATTGCCGGTGTCATCCAGACCATTCCGGGCCTGGCGCTGCTGGCCCTGATGGTGCCGCTGCTGGGTGGGATGATCGGCTATTGGCCGGCCTTCCTGGCGCTGATGCTGTATTCAATCCTGCCGATCCTGCGCAATACGATTGTCGGCCTCCAGGGCGTCGACCGCGGCGTGAAAGAGGCGGCCCGCGGGCTCGGCATGACACCGTCGCAGAGCCTCTGGCGGGTGGAATTTCCACTGGCGCTGCCGGTCATTGTCGCCGGCTTGCGCACATCCGTGGTCTGGGTCGTCGGAGCTGCGACCCTCGCGACCCCGGTCGGAGCCTCCAGCCTGGGCAATTACATCTTCGCCGGCCTGCAGACGCGCAACTGGCTCTCCGTCCTGTTCGGCTGTGTGTTTGCGGCGGGGCTTGCCATCGTGCTCGACCAGATGATCCGCCTGCTCGAGATCGCGGCGCGTGACCGGCGGCACGGCCTGACAATCAGTGTCGGCGCAGCGCTCGCGGCCGTGCTCGGTCTCGCCATTCTGCCGGCCGTCGTCACTTTCGCGCCGTCCGGCAATCCAGTCATGCCCCGCTCTGAGTCTGCCGCCGACCTTCCGGCCGGCATTGCGGGGCAGATGGTCAGCATCGGTGCCAAGGCCTTTACCGAGCAATACATCCTGGCGGCCCTGATGGCGGATGTGCTGGAAGGCGAGGGCGCGATTGTCGAACGGCGGGACAATCTAGGCTCCACCATTGTCTTTGATGCCCTGCGGTCCGGCGAGATTGATGTCTATATCGATTATACCGGCACGATCTGGGCGACAGTGATGAACCGGCCCGAGCCGGCCGAGCGCCATGTCATGTTCGTCGAGATGGCCGGCTGGCTGCGCCAGGAATACGGCATTCTCACCCTGGGACGGCTCGGCTTCGAAAACGCCTATGGCTTCGCCATGACGGCTGAGCGGGCCGGCACACTGGGCGTTCACAGCCTGGCTGATCTGGCCCCGCTGGCCGGGGAGTTGAGCGTGGGCGGAGACCCCGAGCTCTTCTCACGCTCGGAATGGATCAATACGCGCGATGCCTACGGGCTGGCCGGAATGCGCACGCGGGCGATGGATTCAACCTTCATGTATGGCGCAGTGCGCGACGGGCAGGTCGACATGATCAGCGCCTACACCACCGATGGGCGTATCGCGGCCTATGATCTGGACGTGCTGGAAGATCCACGCCACATCCTGCCGCCCTATGATGCCGTGATCCTGCTGTCGGAACGCGCCTCGCGCATGCCGGGCCTGGCCGATGCCCTGTCTCGCCTGGTCGGTGCGATTGATGGCGATGCCATGCGCGAAGCCAATCGGCGGGTCGATCTTGAGCATGAGACCCCGACCGAGGCCGCGGCCTGGCTGGCCGAAGAGATAGGTGCAAACTGATGGCCGGCTATGCGGGGCGCGGACGGCTGCAGGACGGCGAATGGCTGATGCGGGCTTGCGCCCTGATGAATCGCGAATTGCCGCCTGGCGCGCCGGAATACACACCGGAAACCGAGTTGAATCGCAGCTATACGCGCCAGGTTGCCGAATTCGAGGCCTTGCTCGACAAGATTGACCCTGAGGGCGATGTCGACCGTTCGATCTTCCCGATGCTGGCCTATTTCACCGCGTCGGAAGGCTGGCCGGCGGATGTGATTTTCGGCGCGGTCGCGGCCTTCTGTGTCTGGATATTCATGCCCAACTGGTATGGCATCATGGAATACGCAGCCTATATGGCCATCGCTGGCTATGTCGCGATCCAGTATCTGCGCTCTCGGCGCGCGCGCGAACGCGCGAACGAGGAAATGCTGCGCCGGGGGCTGAGCCTTGATGGCGAGCATCAACTGACTTTGCGCATGCTGGTGAAATACCGCAGATTGCCCGTCACCATTCATTGAGCCGGCTGCCCAAGCCGGCCCGCTTGTGTGCAATCTCGCCTCCCCGGTCCGATGTGGACCTGTGTGACATGCACCATGCCCGGCCTGCCGCGACCTGAAAATGATCGAGACTATCCTCTTGCGGGCCTTCGATCAGGGTCCGAAGCGTCGGGGCCATGATTGCCAGCTTGTTGCATTGTGATCTACTGTAGCGTGCATGGGGGCCCAGTCATAGTGTCGGAGGTGGTGATGCACGTCGTGTTTTGGATATTGGTCGCGGCTTGTTTGACGGGTTGCATGACACGGGGACATGGCGAGCTCATGCCATCGGCGCTTCCGGCGATTACCTTTACCGCGACCGAATATGGCCACTATACCGGCACGACACCGCGAGCCGATGGCGAGGCGGCTTCTTGGGGCGAGCTTGTTGCGGCGCGTTCGCGCAGTCAGGATACCTCTGAGCTTCGCCACCGGACTGATGGTGCAATAGCCGGGATACTGGTCTCGAAATCTGACCTGATCTGCGACCAGTATTTTGAGCGTGTGATCGTGGTCAGGAACCAGTCCGTCAGCGCCCTTGAGCTGGGAGCGCTGGCCGCATCCGGTGCTGTGCCGCTGACGACGCCGGATCGCAGCGGGCGAATATTGGGCGGGGTCGCGTCATTCCTGGCGGGGTCACGCGCTAGCCTGGAACAGGCAGTGTTTGACGGCGAAGATATCCGGGAATTACGCCGCGCCGCGCTGGCATCACGTGACCAGTCGAGAAGTGATTTGCTGGCGGGCATGCGCAGCGCCGGGCATGGAACGGCACAGCTGGCGTTCATCGCGTCCGAGATCGGGAATTATCACCGCCAGTGCGGGATCGAATTTGGCGCGGATTACCGCTCTTCGCTGGTCGACCAGGCCGCGGAGAGATCGCCAGGCGGGACAGTCAGCATCCCGGCCGAGCAAAATCTGGATGGCGCCGAGGCGGCAATGGTCACTCCGGTGGACGAAGAAGCCACATGAATCAAGACGGCGCGGCCGATCAAGGCCGCGCCGTCTGCAGTCTCAGGTGAAGCCTGCCCTTACAGCACCGTCAGCATCGTCGCCACCAGCGGGTGACGGACAATGTCCTCCGCCGCCAGCCGGCAGACGGCGATATCCTCGAGCGGTTCCAGCTTGTCGGCGATAATGCCCAAGCCTGACATGCCGGGCAGGAGATCGGATTGTGCCGGATCGCCGGTGACAATCATGGTGGCGTTCCAGCCGAGACGCGTCAGCAGCATTTTGAGCTGCACATAGGTGCAGTTCTGCGCCTCGTCGACGACGACGAAGGCATTATTCAGCGTGCGGCCGCGCATATAGCCGATCGGGGCGATCTCGATCAGGCCTTCGGCCATCATCGCCTGCAGGCGTTTCGGTGACAGCCGGTCGGCGAGCGCGTCGTAGAGCGGGCGCAGATAGGGGGCGAGCTTCTCCTCCATGGCCCCGGGCAGGAAGCCGATTGATTCGCCGGCCTCCACGGCAGGCCGTGACAGCACGATCCGGCTGACCGCACCGGCCTCGAGCGCCTCGACCGCCTTGGCGACAGCCAGATAGGTCTTTCCGGTGCCCGCCGGCCCCAATGCCAGCACGAGATTATTGTCATCGACCGCCTTCATCAGTTGGGCCTGGCCCTCTGATCGCGGTTTGACATTCTTGACGTATCTTTGATCGCGCATGGGGTCGCGCGCTTCCGGGCTCCAGTTTGTTCCTGGGAAGAGGGCGCGAACCTTGGTCTCCTCAGTCTGGTAATGGGCCGAATTGAATTCACCGGTCCGGGTGCGACGTTTCACGATACGCTTCGTCATGGCTGGGATCTCCACACATGAAAAACCCCTCGGCCAGGGGCAGAGGGGCGACAGGGGCTCACGATTGAGGATGTTTCGGAAGAATCCGGCAGGCTGGGCCGAGGGGCGCCGGTGGTGGGCGGGCTGGGGTGCAGACTGTCCATGACGTCTGATCGGCCTTCCGTTCGGGCTTCCGAAACGATGCGAGGTAGCTCCTCGAATCGCAGCTACAGTGTGAGTGTAGCGTGGTGAACGAAATCTCAACGCCCGCGTCGCGAAAATTTCATGGAATTCTACACGGAGACAGACATGGCCTTATATGCACTTGGCGATTCGGCACCGCAGCTTCCCGCCAGCGGGGCCTATTGGGTTGCCCCGGATGCGCGGGTAATGGGACGGGTTCTTCTCGGCCACAATGCCAGTATCTGGTATGGAGCCGTGGTGCGCGGCGATAATGATCCCATTGAAATCGGCGAAGATTCCAACATCCAGGATGTTTCGGTCCTGCACACGGATGACGGGTTCCCGCTGACGATCGGAAAGGGCGTCACCGTCGGCCATCGCGTGATGTTGCACGGATGCACTATCGGCGATTATTCGCTGATCGGGATCGGGTCGACCATCCTCAACGGGGCTGTGATCGGAAAAAACTGTATCATTGGCGCCCACACGCTGATCACCGAGGGCAAGGTGATTCCCGACAACTCACTCGTCGTCGGCTCTCCGGGCCGCGTCATGAAGACGCTCGATGCCAATATGGTGGAGATTCTCAAGGCCTCGGCGGACCATTATATCGAGAACTGGAAGCGCCACAAAGCCGGCATCCGGCAAATCGCCGAAAGCTGATTCGGACCGCCGGGGCCGTGCCTAATTGGGCCGGCCCCAGAGATTGCGGATATTCTCGTCGGCATCGCGTCCCAGATTGAACCAGGCGGCGCGATCATGCGTCGCATCGATTACCAGCAGGCGATCATCTCGCTCCAGGATGTGGCTGAGCTCATTGCGCAACACCGCAGCCGTCGTCGGACCGCGCAGCAGCCAGGTGCCCGGCGTGATCTGTTCGAGCTCGCCATAGGCGGTCAGGGCATTGCGGAATTCCGGGCCCTTCTCGGACTGGATCTCCGTCACGATCACGAAATTGGCGGGGCGCACACCTGGTGTGACACGCTTTTCCGGTGCTGGCCCGCTCGACATATCGGCCAGCCATTCGCTGAAATCCTCGACATCGGAAGCCGATCCCCAGCCGCTATCGCGATTGTTGGAGACCTGGGAATGCGCTGCAATCCGCCCCTCGCTCACGAAGGCGCGCATTTGCTGCGGCGTGTAGGGGCCATAAACACGGCCTTCAACTTTCACATACCAGGACATGGCAATTCCGTCATCGCGAGGCATTTCGGTTCTTTCTCGCACTTCCAAAAACACTTTCTATTCCAACGATACGGCAAGAATCAGGCCGCATTTCGATTCTAGCGCCAAAACGCGACCCAAATACGAAGATGTGCCGGTTATGCTGCCGCGCTGCTGTTTTTTCCGGTCTCCGGAGGATCGAACACGACCGCGAACCCATTGTCCAGAATACGAGCCACACGGCCTGTCATCTCTCCAACCCTTACGAGTTCACCCAGACGGGGCCGCTCCAGGCATTCAAACGCCGCGCCCGTTACCGATACGTCCAGCACATTGGCCTGGATGATCACGCCGTCATTGAGCAGAACACGGGCCCGGCCGCGACCTGGCTTGCGCGGCGCGTGACGATCCTCTTCCAGTCCGAGGCGGTCCTTGTTGAAGCGCCAGGTGATGGTGTCGGCGAGCTTGTCGCGCTTGCGCATGGTGGCGTTGAAGCGGAGGCAGAATTCCTCACCCTCGACGCGGATCACCTTGCCCTCGATCCGGCCGATACTCGCAATCATCAGCACGATCGTCGTATCGGTGCCTGGCGGGGTGCGCGCCGTCACCCGGGCGCCGCCCGGTGAAATATCAATCAGGGTGCAGGCGTGTTCGCCGGCGATAGCCGACCAGAACCGGCCGTGCAGCTCGAGGGGCACACGCGCATGGCGGCGCCTTTCCTGGGCTCCGCGCGCAGCAATCCGTATCTTACGTCGATCGAGCCGGCCCGATTCCTGCTGCATGGCGCAAAACCTCCTGCACCCGGGCAAGCTATCGCCAAGCCGTTAAGAAGTGTTTTCGACTAAGGGTCGTTTGCCACCAGTCCTGCAGGCTGTGCACAGGCCCGGGCACTCAACGGGAACAGGTGTCCCGGATTGGCTGGCGGGCGCACTTCTCGCAGGCTTGTGCGGATGACCGGACGGCCGCGCAAAGTCTCGACCGGTTCGAGCGGCTGGAACAGGCCCAGCGTCCGGTCAATCTGGCCTTCCGGGCCGCGCAGAGGCAGGAAGCTGATCTCGATCGGCAATTGTATCATGTCCAGGCTGGTCGCCCGCGCCACGACCGAGGCTGGCGAGACGCCGCCGAGCGAGGCTTCCAGCACCGCCTCGATATGGGTCGCATCATGACCGCGCCACAGGCTGAGGAAGTTCTGGTCGCGGAATTCGCGCTGATAGAGCTCGCACAGCCCGGTTCCGGCCAGGCGGAAGACATGGTGTTGCGGATCGATACGCCGCAGGATGAAGACATTGCCCAGCAGCGCGGCGATATCCTGCGGCGCGATATCGGCCCGATAGGGCGCAGCGCCGCCAAAACGGCGTGCCTGCCAATAGGCAAACAAGGCTCTCGATTGCGCATGGCGCATGCCGGTCTCCAGCGTATCAGTCTGTCAGCGCCAGGACGGAATGCCGCGCTGCTTCAAGGGGGCGAGTTTCAAGAACGGGGCCATACGCCTGCGCCGCGAGTGGGCCGGATCGCCACTCCCCGGGGGCGGGAGTCGCCTCACCGGGGAAAACGGCCCGCAGCTTGCAAGTTCGGGTCTGAGTTCAAAGGAGCATAGCCATGCGCGTATCAGCCCGGCACGGTTTTCCCATTCTGGCGAGTTTTCTCGTCGCCATCTGTCTCGGACCGGCATCCTCGGTGGTGCCGCTGACGTCGGTTGGCGCCCTGGCGCAGAATTGCTGTACCCCGCCGCCCCCGCCGCCGCCCTCCTGCTGCAATCATGGCGGTGGTCACACGGTCAATGTGCCCAACATCAACATCCATGGCGGCAATATCAATGTCGGCGTCAATGTCAGCACGAATGTGAATGTCACGGCCAATGTGACCAATAACGTCAATGCCACGGCCAATTCCAATGCCAATGCCAGTGCCGGCGCACGCGCGGGTGCAGGCGCGGTCACCTATATCGGCGGCGGCAGCTACACACCCTATACAACGGCCCCCGCCGCAACCGCGATTACCGGTCTCAATGTTGCCGGTCTCGAGCGCGAGCATGAATACGAGTATCGCGAGGAAGAGCGCAGCCGCTGGGTCGAGGAATGGCGCCTGGTGCGCGCGGTCTGTCTCGATGATACCGGCTCGCCGCATCCGGCCTCGCGTGTCGATAATAGCGACCGCGTCCAGCCGACCTATGATGGCGAGGTCTATCGCTGTGTTGCCGGTACGGCGATGCAGGCGACGATCGGCTGGTTCCAGGACGGTCAGGCCAACTGGACCGACGCTCCGACCATCATGTGCCGCAAGGGCGAGGCCCTGCGCCATGGACCGGGCGGAAGCCTGGTCTGCGCGACCCAGGAACCGCGCCGCAATTGTAATGAGCGGTCGCTGCTTCGCATGTATGGCCCGGGCACCAAGCTCATCTTCATGCGCCGCGAGGAGCATTACACCGAGCAGGTCCGCTATGAGCGCGAGAGCGAAAGCACGCGCCTCGTCTCGATGACCCTGATGCTCGATGGCGGCGTTGGCGGCTATCGCTGAGACAAAACGAAACACTCACATGCCAGTCGGCATGCCTGGCCCCGGTCTCAGGACCGGGGCTTCTTTTTGTCCGATGTCAGGCGGTGAGGGTGGTATCAAACCAGCGCAGCGACATGCAGGACAGGCCCGCATCGATCTTGCCGATCTCGGACGTGGCCAGCGGCACAACGCTATAGCCGGCCGCATCCAGCGCCTCGATCGTGCGCGGAAATTGCGACCCCACCATCACCACATCATTGATGCGCAGGGCATTGGCGGCAGCTTCCTCGCCCTCGGGCACCAGGATCACATCGAGATCGTCAAACACGCCGCAGGCGGCAAGGCGATGTGTGCTCAGCACGCAGGTTTCGTCGAGCAGCGAGCAATCTGTCTTGAAATGCAACACGCCGGGCGGTGTCGTCACCACGCGCGATTCGAGCCCCAGCTTGGTCAGGCAGGAGGCCAGCGCCCCGGCGCCGGCCTGGTTGGTGCGCGCCGAGAGGCCGATCATGACGCACTCGTCTGTCACCAGGACGTCGCCGCCATCCGCATAGCCCTTGCCGGGCAGTTCCAGCACCGTCTCGAATCGCTTCCGCAAGGTGGGCGCCAGATGCACCGCCTCGCCGCGCCGGGCCGGGCTGCCGGGCCGCAGCAGGATGGCGCCATCGGCAAACACCAGCGCCGGATCCTCGACGAAGATCGAATCGGGGAAGTCTTCCAGCGGCGGCAGGACGGTCACCGCCAGCCCGGCCTCGCGCAGCGCCGCGACATAGGCGGCGTGCTCGGCGGCAACGCCGTCATAGCTCGGGTCGCCCTGGTCAACAGCGCGCAATCCTTTCACCACAGAAGCCGCGGGTGCGCGCACAAGGGCAGCGTTGAAACGATAGACGGGACGGGCAAGCTGCATGGATCGGCTCCAGAATTGGCGATTGCTATATTTAACGCCGCACACGGAGGCGCAAGTGGGTAGATTGTGAGCGGCGTCGTGCCTACCTGTCCTGTCTCAACACGCCAACAAGGCCCAGCCCATGATCCCCCTCTCGATTCTCGAACTTGCCCGCATCACGGATAGCGGCGATGCCCGCACCGCCCTCGATAATGCCCGCGATGTCGCCGTGCATGCCGAAAACTGGGGCTTTCAGCGCATGTGGGTCGCCGAGCATCATAATTTCGCAGGCATTGCCAGCGCCGCCACCGCCATCGTCATCGCCCATATCGCCGCCGGCACGGACAAGATCCGCGTCGGGGCGGGCGGGATCATGCTGCCCAATCACGCGCCCTATATCATTGCGGAACAATTCGGCACGCTCGCCACCTTGTATCCCGGCCGTATCGATCTGGGTCTGGGACGCGCGCCCGGCACCGATCAGCGCACCGTCCAGGCCCTGCGCCGCGCGCCCGGCTCGGATGACCGCTTCCCCCAGGATGTGCAGGAGCTGCAAGCCTGGCTCGCCCCCGCCAGGCCCGGCCAGGCCATCCAGGCCGTCCCCGGCGCCGGCACCGAAGTCCCGCTCTGGATCCTCGGCTCGAGCCTGTTCGGCGCCCATCTCGCCGCCGAACTCGGCCTGCCCTACGCCTTCGCCTCCCACTTCGCCCCCGCCGCCCTGACCCAGGCGCTCGAGGTCTACCGCACCCGCTTCAAACCCTCCGCCCAGCTCGAGCGCCCCTATGCCATGGTCGGCGTCAACATCGTCGCCGCCGACACCGACGCCGAG
>TARA_R110000868_G_scaffold56546_8_pt1 | contig 22375 bp, 18 predicted proteins | sample TARA_R110000868 | Tara Oceans TARA_R110000868 (sample SAMEA4397489) | marine metagenome | biome: Polar Biome; feature: [SRF] surface water layer (ENVO:00010504); material: water (ENVO:00002006), including particulate matter (ENVO:01000060) such as... | depth 5 m | reverse complement strand
GTCGATGAAATTTCCGCCGCGCATGTTCCGCGAAGGCTATCTCAACATCAATCCACTGGGCACTGTGCCTGCCATGACCGATGGCGATGTGCTGATGACGGAATCAACGGGTATTTGCCAATATCTCGTGGATGTTCACGGGCCCTCGCCGCTCGCGCTGACACCCAAAGACAAGGACTATGGCGCCTACCTCAACTGGCTGCACCGGTCTGATGCGACGCTGACTTTTCCGCAGACGATTGTGCTGCGCTATACGCGACTGGAGCCGGAAGAACGCCGGTTGAAGCAGGCGGCGGATGATTACACGCAATGGTTTTTTGCCCGCCTCCGCAGCGTCGAGCAGGCGGTCACCGATCACGACTATCTCTGCGCCGACCGGTTTACGATTGCCGATATTGCGGTGGGATATGCGCTTTATCTCGCCACGACGCTGGGGCTGCGCGAAGGGTTCAAGCCGAAGACCGAGGCCTATTTGCAGCGGCTTGAGGCGCGGCCTGCCTTTCAGCGCGCCATCACGCTTTGACGCCTTTGGTTTTTGGCGCCGAAAGACAAGAAGGCGGGCGCGAAAGCCGCTAGGATCAGACCGGATAGGGATTTGAGCGGGGGACGGCATGAGACAGAAGGGCATGGTGGCGGCTTTGGCCGTTGTGTTGCTGACGGGACCGGCGGCGAAGGCCGCTGAACTTGCGCCCGAAACACCCTATGTCGAAACCTTGCCTGAGGGATCGCGCGACCATTGGGTCGCGGTCGGCGATCTCAATCCGCTGGGCAATGTCGATACCCGCGTTGTGCTCTATGACGCCGACAGCGGCAAAATGCTCGGCATGCTCTCGACGGGCTATTGGGGCTCGCTGTCTTTCTTCCCGCGCACGAACAACAATATCGTCACGCTGGAAACCTATTTTGAAAGAGGCACACGCGGCCAACGCCGCGACTATGCTGTGGTCTATGACGGCACGACACTGTTACCGCTCCACGAAATCGGCATTGCGCCGCGCCGCATGACAGGCTTCACGCAAACGCAAGTCGGTGGACTGAGCGACGACGGGCAATTTTTGGCTGTGACGAATTTCACACCCGCGCAATCGGTGACCATCGTCAATCTGGCGCGCGCGCGTTTTGCCGATGAGGAGCCGACGGCGGGTTGCGGGCAGATTTATCCCGCAGGCAACCGACGCTTCGGGCTTCTTTGCGGCGATGGTTCGATGCGACTGCTGACGATCAATGACGATGGCGCGGTCAAGGTTCACGCAGACGGCGAACCGTTCTTTGATCCCTTCACCGACCCTGTGCTGGTGCAGGCGGCGCGCAAGGGCAATGATTGGTTTTTCGTGTCGATGGACGGCTATATCCACGATGTCGACGTGTCGGGCGAGACAGCAAAGCTCAAAGAAAAATGGTCGCTGCTGAGTGACGATGAACGCGAAGACGGCTGGCGCACAGGTGGCATTCAGGCACTCGCAATCCACGAAGCAGATAACAAGCTTTATGCGCTGATGCGGCAAGGTGGGCGCGAGACCTATGAGCAGCCCGGCGACGTTGTCTGGGTGTTCGATCTTGCCACGCATAAGCGCATCGGCACGATTGATCTTGTGAACACGACAATGGCGATCAATGTGAGCCGCGACGCAAAGCCGATCCTCACTGCCGCCTCGCTCAAAACCGTGCTGCCCTATTGGTCTCTGGCGCTTGTCTCTATCCTCGGCGCGACGTTTGAAGAATTGGATATCGTGAAACCTGCGCTTGATGTTTATGACGCGACAAGCGGCGCACATCTGCGCACCGTGGATCACGCTGCGAACTTCGCCACGTCGCTGGCGCAGCCATGAGGAGGCAAGCATGACCCTTGATCCTCTGGCTGATCTGGTGCTGCGCGGCGCGCTCGCGCTGATCCTCGTACTCGCGGCGCTTCACAAGCTGCGCGACCGCGCGACCTTTGAAGGACAGCTTGGCGGTTATGATCTCCTGCCTGCCTCGCTTGTTCACCCTGCGTCGCGCGCGATACCGCTCAGCGAGCTTGCAGTCGCGCTGTTTTTGCTGGCCCGGTCTGAGCATGCAAGCCTTTGCGGCGTGATCCTCTTTGTCGCCTATGGCGCGGCCATTGCGATTAATCTGCTGCGGGGTCGGCGCGAGATCGACTGCGGCTGCGGCGGCGCGGACGGGCTTCAGCAATTGCACCCTGCCCTTGTGATCCGCAACCTCGTGCTGGCGCTCGGCGCGGCAGCGATTTCGTGGCCGCTTGATGCGCGTGCGCTCAACTGGGCAGATTATCTGATCGCGGTTCTCGCGGCCCTCACGCTTGTCGCGCTTTACATCGGGTTCAACAATGCGGTGGCGCAGGTGCCGGCGTCGAAACGATTGAAAGCGTGAACCGATGAACAATATGGAAACCACGCTTCTCGTGTCGAACCTGCTGCTCTGGGTGCTTGTGCTGGGGCTTGGCGGCGTTGTGATTTTGCTCAGCCGCCAGATCGGCGTGCTGCATGAACGCATAACGCCCGTCGGTGCGTTGATGGTCGGGCGCGGGTTGCAACCTGGCGACGCGTCACCCGTTTTCACGCTCGACAATCTCAATGACGCGGACGCGCCCGTGACACTCGGCGGGGTGCGGGAGGATGGCGCGAGCACGCTGACGTTTTTCGTGTCGCCCACCTGCCCTGTCTGCGCCTCGCTGCTGCCGGTGCTGCGGAGCCTCGTGAGCCAAACGGAAGATTTGCGCCTTGTGCTGGCGAGCGACGGCGACGAAGACGAACACCGCAGCTTTGTGGCGCGGAAAGGGCTTAGCGATTTGCCTTATGTACTATCGCCTGATCTGGGCATGAGCTACGGCGTCAGCAAATTGCCTTACGCGGTCCTCGTTGATGCAACAGGAACCGTGCGCGCGCACGGGCTCGTCAACAGTCGCGAACATCTGGAAAGCCTGCTGGAAACCGAACGCGAAGGCGTGGCCTCCATTCAGGACTATATGAAACGCGAGAACCTCGCCAAGCTCGACGGCGTACGGAGGGGGACATAATGGGACGGCTCGACACATGGTTTGAGGAACGCACGCGCCGGATCGCGCGCGGGACATCGCGACGCGGGTTTCTGGCCTCTGCCAGCGCCTTGATGATGGGGGCGGCGGCCGTGCCTCTGCTGCCAGTCGCACGCGTGAAAGCCGCGATGCCGACGGATGGCGACGCGACCTCTTGCGATTATTGGCGCTATTGCGCGATTGACGGATTTCTCTGCGGCTGCTGCGGCGGCAGCCCGTCGTCCTGCCCGCCGGGCACCGTCGTGTCCGCTGTCACATGGGTCGGCACTTGCCGCAACCCGAATGACAATAAGGATTACATCATCTCCTACAATGATTGCTGCGGCCGCAGCGCTTGCGCCCGCTGCGCCTGCCAGCGCGACGAAGGCGACATGCCGCTTTATCGCAGCGATGCGGCAAACGACATCAACTGGTGCGCAGGCTCGACCGCCGACATTGTTTATAATTGCTCGACCGCCGTCATCATGGGCGTGAGCACGGGCGAATAGGCAAGATGATCTTGCGTCTGGCCATATGTGTGGTGATTTACGCGGGCCTTGGCACTGCAGTGCAAGCCGCACCGCCACAAACGGATTACATGCTGAAATGCATGGGCTGCCACGGGCCGGACGGCGAGGCGGTGACCGGCAAAGTGCCGCCGCTGAAAGACAATGTGGCAAAATTTCTGAACGTCGAAGGTGGACGCGCCTTTCTTGTGCAGGTGCCCGGCACAAGGCAATCGCCGCTCAAAGACAAAGCTGTGGCCGACCTGCTGAACTGGCTTGTCGTGCATTTCGATGACGCACATGTGCCCGCCGACTTCACGCCTTACACCGAAGCAGAAGTGAAAGCACTGCGCCGCCATCGCATCGGCAATGTGGTGACGACACGCGCCGCTCTCATGCAGGCGGTTGAGGCACGGGCGGCGGAGTAAGAGACGCTGCCTCGCGGCGGAAGCGCCCCGGCGTTTGGCCGGTCCAGCGCACGAAGGCACGATGGAAATTTGTGGGGTCAGTATAGCCGCAACGCAGGCCGATGTCGCCGGATGACAGGGACGAAGCGGTGAGCAGGCGCTCGGCAATATCGCGGCGCGTTTGCGTGACGAGACCGGCAAAGGTCTCGCCTGTTTCCGCGAGGCGGCGCTGCAAGGTGCGTTGCGACATGTTGCAGGCGAGTGCCGCACCCGAGATCGACACATCATCGATGCCGAGATGCGAGACGATGTAGAGCCGGAGCTGCGAAACAATGTCGGCTTTGAGGACAGAGGATTTTTCGATGTTGCCGATGTAGGTGTCGAGCGCGTGGCCGAGCGCTGGGTCCGCGTTTGGCATGGGCAAGCCAAGAAGGCTCGCATCGAAGACGACGCCGCTCGCATCTTGCAAACACCAGACCGGCGAGCGGACGAAGCGCTCAAACGTCGATTTATGTGCAGCCGGGCCATAGAAGACATGGACCTCGCGCGCGTTCCAGTTGGGCCCTGCCACGTCGCGCAAGAGACGCAGAATAACGCCGATTGTGAAATCGATATCGGCTTCAAGCGCAGCCGACACGCGCTGTCCGACGCGATAGGAGAAACGCACGTAACCATCACTCACGGGATCAAGCGAGACGCTGGCACCTTGTTGATAGGTCGCAAAATGTTTCGCCGCCAAGCGGACTGCAGCACCCACCGTGGGGAGTTTGGCAACGGCACGTCCGATGGCACCCAGATCGGCGAGACGGGTGCGCAGGCCGAGTTTGAGAGGGAACAACGGATCGCCCGTGTCGAGGGCGGCAAGCTCCAGGGTCTTCATATATTGGCTTTGGCCAATATAGGCCTCGTCATCATCAATCAGGGCCTGCCAACGCTCGTCGAAACTGGCGATCTGGCTGCCACTGATCTGATATTCGGTGAGGAAGCCCCGCAAGTTGCGCAGCACATTTGCCTTGATGAGAATATCGTCCGGCATTTGAGCGCGGCCCGTCAGGCGCTACAGGAAGCGCCGCCCAGCACACAGAACTGGGCGCAGAAACGGTGATTGAGCGCGACGGGTTTCGACGCGTCGGCCAATGTGGCCCCCATGTCGAAATCATCCGCATAAGGCAGAAGCGTGCAGCTGACCACATGGGGCGCGGCGCGACCCTTGGCTTTCACCACCATGCGGGAATTGGCGCACATGACCGAGGCAGGCGACTTGTCCAAGATCGTCCAGCATTGCTCGGTGATTTCCGGCACGTCATGCGCTTCATCCATTTCAGGAAAAAGCACAAGGTGGGCGGGATCAACGGCGTCGAGTGTGAAGCCGAGTTCCGCATAAAGCGCAGCAAAGCCTGCGCGCGTTGCGGGCTCGTCCTCGCCCCAGATGGTGCGGCCCGCGACGGAAACATCGAAACCTTGCGCGACAAGCCACGTGAGACCTTCGAGCGTCGGAGCCCATGAACGCGGCCCGCGCAAATCTTCGTGGTCGTGCTGGCGGTAGCCGTCGAGGGAGACACGCAGCGAGAGCTTACCCGGATGCGCAGCATGGAGCGCGGCGAGCGCGGGCTTCACATGCTGCATCGGCTTCATGGCATTGGTGAGGATGAGGACACGGAAACCCGCGGCGAGCGCATCGCCCGCCATGGCGATCATGTCGGGGTTCATAAAGGGTTCTCCGCCGGTGAAGCCGATTTCGGCGGGAGGATGGGCAAGGCCTGCCGCTTCGTCGAGATAGGCACGGACTTCGGCACGCGAGAGATAGACGAGCGCGTCATTGCGCGGGCTCGATTCAATGTAGCAATTGCGGCAGGCGAGATTGCAAAGCGTGCCGGTGTTGAACCAAAGCGTGTCGAGACCGGTAAAGGCCACATGGGCGCGCGGCGACCCGTCCGCTGTGACGACAGGATCGGTGAATTTCAAGATTGCGTTCGTCCGGTCGAGATCCATGACATGCCCCTTCGACATATCTTACGCACGAAACCCGGCATTGGTTTCAGGCGTTGCGCCCGAAATGACACATTTTTTTGAGAAGGACGTCAATCGGCGAGAAGCGACCGGGCGGCGGCTATGCGGCCTGCGACCGAAAGGAGGCAGAGCGCGGCAAAGGCCGTGGCCAAAAGCCCGAAAACATGCGGCCAGAGGCAGAAGGCGACAAAGACAGCAATGGTCTCGGCCCCTTCGGCAAGGCCAGCGGCATAGTAAAAGCTCTTGGGACCCTGCGCTTCAGACGTGATGCCCCGTTTGGCGGCGAGGGCGGCAAAGGCGAGGAAGCTCACCGCTGTCAGCACGAAGCTGGCGATCAGCAAGAGGGCGGGCCAGAGGTTTTGTGGAGAGGCGGCGGCAAAACCCAAGGGTACGGCGACATAAAAAATATAATCACAGATGGCATCGAGGTAGCCGCCGAAATCGGTCGCTTGGGTCTGGCGCGCCAAGGCCCCGTCGAGACCGTCGAGCAAGCGGTTGAGGACAATGAACGCAAGGCCCCAGCCGAAATGCCCGCCTGCGATGGCGAGGCCTGCCGCGACGCCGACGACGGCTCCTGCCAAGGTCACGGCATTGGCCTGCAGGCCGCCCGCGACCAGCAGGCGCGCGGCGGCATTGAGCGGCGGATCGATGAGGGGGCGCAGATGACGGTCGAACATGGACAGGCTCCGGCAAACGAGATGCCGGATGCTACGCCCCCGATCGCCCTAAGAGTAGTTAAGTTGCGATAGCCGATGTCGTGGTCTCATCGTCCAGTGCCTCAAGCTCGCGCACCGACGCTTTGGTGCCCGGAATCTCGGTGCCGCGCAGCGAGTGGCCCGCTGTTTCGACAACAAAGAGAAGTGCCAGCGCACCGATGACGCAAGACCCCATCATGAGATAGGCGGGCACCAGATCATTGCCCGTGATGCCGACGAGCCAGTCGTTAATGGCCGGTGCGGTGCCGCCAAAGAGCGAGGTCGAAACATTATAGGCGATGGCGAAACCGGCAAAGCGCACGGGCGTCGGGAACATGGCGGGAAAGGTCGCCGAGATTGTCGCCAACTGCGGCACATAGAGGAGGCCAAGCAGCGCAAAGCCGATGATCGCGCCGGTGAGGCCCGTCGCCATGTAATGGTAAAGCGGGATCGAGAGGCAGAAGATGCCGATGAGCGAGAACCACCACAGCGGCTTGCGCCCGATCTTGTCCGACAAAGCACCGGCAAATGGCAGGAACAACATCATAAAGATCATGCCGACAATCGGCACGACGAGAGCTTCGTCGGTGGAGAGGCCCAACTCATTGGCGAAATAGGTCGGCATGTAGGACAGCAGCGTGTAGTTGACGACATTGAGCGCGACGACGAGGCCGCCCAATATGAGAAGCGGTTTCCAATAGGTTGCGAGCAAAGTCATAAGGCTCAAGTCAGACGGCGTTTCGAGTTCTTCCTTGGCTTCAATTTCGCGAAAGACGGGCGTGTCTTCCATACGCGAACGCAGGTAAAGACCGGCAAAGCCGAGCGGCGCGGCCACAAAGAAAGGCAGGCGCCAACCCCAGTCGTGCATGGACTGCTCGCCGAGCGCCAGCGAGAAGCCGAGCATCAGGATAGCGCCAAGCGAGAAGCCGCCGAGCGTGCCGAACTCCAGAAACGAACCACAAAACCCGCGACGGTTATCGGGTGCATATTCGGCCATGAACGTGGCCGCACCGCCATATTCGCCGCCCGTTGAAAAGCCCTGAATGAGGCGAAGACTGATGAGCAGTATAGGCGCCCAGATGCCGATGCTGTCGTAAGATGGAATAAGGCCGATACAAAACGTGGCACCCGACATCATCATGATGGTGAGCGCCAACACAGACTTGCGGCCAAGCTTGTCGCCCAGCGGACCCCAGAACAGCCCGCCAAAGGGACGTACAAGAAACGAGATCGCAAAAGTCGCCAAGGCAAAGAGCGTTGCTTCCTTGGTGCTGCCGGGAAAGAGCGCTTGCGAGATATAGACGACGCCATAAGCATAGATGCCATAGTCGAACCACTCGGTGGCATTGCCGATGGCGGAAGCGGAAATGGCCCGCGTCAGAACACCAGGTTCCAACGCGCCGGGCACGCCAGGCAGAGTTTCGTCCTTGCTGTTGTCTGTACTCGTCATGGTCTGCCCCTCGGCCTCAATGGTCATGCCCGTAAATCCAACGAGGGATGATTACGCGGCTCTTACTTTGGATGTTGCGCTGGCTTCGGGCAGGCTTTCTCCGCGCGTCTCGATCAAGGCTACGTGAAGGCAGCGCACAGCAGCGTCGAAACTTTTGGGATCAATGAGGAACTGCACATCGACATTGCGGATCTGGTACTGCATGCCCATAACCTCGATACCCGCCTCGTGAAGCGCGGCGAGTGCTTCGGCGACCAGTCCGGGCTTTGAAATATCGCTGCCGATGACCGAGACCATCGCAACCGTCTGGCCGGTGATGGTCGCGTTGGGGAAACGCTTTTCAAGATCGGCGACGACACGGCGCACGAGTGCGGATTTCGCGGCCAGATAATGCGTGATCGTATTGGCGTTCGATGATTTCGAAACGATCCACGCCTTGTGGCGCGTCAACGTTTCGAGAATTTCGGTGTCGAAGCCTTTGACGCCGACCATGTCCTGCTCGAAAAACTGCAAAGCACAGAGCGAACGGATGCCGGTGATGATTTCAACACGTGGCTTGTCGGATACATAGTCGCTGCAAATTAATGTGCCGCCGTCTTCGCGATCAAACGTATTTCGGACGCGGAGAGAGATGCCCGCCTGACGCAAACCCTGACCGGCGCCGGGATGCACAGCTTCCATGCCGAGGTTGGCGAGTTGATCGGCGACATCGTAATTCGTCTGACCAATCTTGCGCGCCTTGTCCGTGCCGACGAGGCGCGGGTCGGCGGACGAGAGATGAAACTCCTTGTGAATGATGGCCTCCCGTGCCGAGGACAGCACAGCGAGGCGCGAGAAGATGATTTCGGAATAGCCGCGATCATAGCGGCGGATCGTGCCCGCCTTGCTTGCGGCATAGCCGGTGATGATCGGCAGCGTGTTGTCGACATCAATGGTTTCGAGTGCGGCTAAGATGCGCTCGTCCAATGTCGGTGTTTCACTGTCGCCCCAGCCGGTGAGATCAACGAAGACAGCGTTTACACCGCGGTCTTGCAAAAGCAGCGCCGTTGAATGGGCGCTGTGGGCTTCACCAAGACCGGCGAGCATTTCGCGGATGGTCGCGAGGGGTTCGGTCAAAAGGAACTGACCGTGGGCACGCAACCGGTCGAGATCTTCAAGGTAGGTCCGCATGGTGTCGATGCGTTCGTCCACGAATTTGTTGGCCTCGATGCAGCTGGCCGAGACTGTGAACATCTCATTGTTGCGCGAGCGCATGGCCGCGCGCACATCGTCGAGCGCGGCTGACCAATCGGCGTCCGGTTCGTCCGACACAAATTGTGCAAAGACCCCTGCTTCACCGTTCTTTTTGTGTTCCAACAGCAGGTCGGTGATGCCCGCAAAAGCGGAGACGACGAACATGCGGCGATAAAGATCAGCGCCTGTGCGGCCACCGATCAGAACATTGTCGAAAACCGTTCGGGTGGCCGCCATCGATGTGCCGCCGATTTTTTCGACGCTATGATCATGGGTCATGTGAATCCTGTGGTTGTCCGCGCGAGGATATCAGCTCGCAGGCGCGGGAATTTTACTCAACTCGGGGTCGGCGGGATAAGCGCCGCTCTCGTCATGCACTTCGCGGCCCGTAACCGGCGGATTGAACACGCAGGCCGTGATGATGTCGGTGCGTGGGCGCACGATATGTTTGTCATGTGCATTGAGTGCGTAGAGCTTGCCGGGGCTCAGCTCATGGGTCTTGCCGGTGCCGAGGTCTTCGATGGACCCTTCACCCGAAATGACAAAAACCGCTTCGAGGTGGTTTTTGTAATGCATGTGGATTTCGGTGCCGGCATAGAGCGTGGTGATGTGGAATGAAAAGCCCATGCCATCATCCTTGAGTAGGATGCGCGCGCTTTCCCATTGGGTGGCGACGACATTCTTTTCGGTGCCCCGAATTTCGGCGAGATCACGTATCAGCATATTTGTCTCCCTTATTAATCTGCGGCCACAACGAAGGGCGGAGCGAGCGCGAGGCGCACGCATTCCTCGACAATGTCGAGGCCGACGACAAGCAGATCATCGTCGATCACCAGCGGGGCCAGCACTTTGACGATTTCGTCATGCGGGCCACTCGTCTCAATGATGAGGCCACGCTCGAACGCTGCCTTGGTGACGCGGCGGGCGGCTTCGGCGGTCTTCATATCAAGACCACGCATCATGCCGCGACCGCGGGTGTCGAGACCGTGCTCTGCGGCCATAGCCTCCAAACGCTTGGCGAGATAGTCACCACGGCGGGCGACGTCTTTTTCAAAAGCATCATCGGTCCAGAAATGTTTGAGCGCGGCGGTTGCCGTGACGAAGGCGTGATTGTTGCCACGGAAGGTGCCGTTATGCTCGCCGGGCGACCACTGGTCGAGTTCCGGGCTGAACAATGTCAACGCAAACGGGAGGCCGATGCCGGAAAGCGATTTGGCCAAGGTCACAATGTCAGGCTTGAGACCTGCTGCTTCGAAGCTGAAGAAACCGCCTGTGCGACCGCAACCGGCCTGAATGTCATCGACAATGAGGAGCGCGTCGTGACGCTTGGCGATTTCGGCGATTTGGCGCAGCCATTCGGGTGAGGCGACGTTCAAACCACCCTCGCCTTGCAGCGTTTCGAGGATGATGGCGGCGGGCTTATCAAGTCCGCTGGAGGGATCAGACAGGCGCTGTTCAAGCAGGTCGGCCGTGTTCACGTCGGGACCATAGTAGCCATCGTAAGGCTCGTGGCTCACATGGTTGAGCGGCACGCCCGCACCCATGCGCTTGCCTTCATTGCCGGTGCAGGCAAGGGCGCCGAGCGTCATGCCGTGGAAGCCATTTGTGAAGGCGATGACTTTTTCGCGGCCAGTGATTTTGCGCGCGAGTTTGAGCGCTGCTTCCACCGCATTGGTGCCGGTGGGGCCCGTGAACATGGCACGGTAATCGAGACCGCGCGGTTTCAGGATCAGGCTTTCGAACGTGTTCAGGAATTCGCTTTTGGCTTTCGTGTGCAGGTCGAGACCGTGTGTGATGCCATCGGCCATGATGTAGTCGACGAGCGCCTGCTTGAGCAGCGGATGATTATGGCCGTAGTTGAGTGTCGAGCAGCCCGACAGGAAGTCGAGATAGCGACCGCCGCTTTCGTCATACATCCAGACGCCTTCGGCGCGGTTGAACAGGCGCGGCATGGAGCGCGCATAGGAACGGACTTTCGATTCACGACGTTCGTAAATCGCCATGTCGGGCAAAGATCGTGTGGGAACGGGGGTGAGTGTCATACTGCCTCCAGAGCGGCCTTGTCGGCCTCGATTGCCAGATCGGCATCAGGTGAAAGGGCGCGCTGACCGAGAGGTCCGATGGTGACCAGAAACTCGGTCGCATGGGCGCCCGCGAAATGTGCGTCGCGCTCGAAATGCGGCGCTTGGTGAAGCTGCGCGGCGTGATGGCGCGCAAAAGACTTGAAGAGACCCCAGGACGCGACATTGTCCTCGGTGATCGTCGTGGTGAGGCGCTGCGCGTCGCGCGCGGCACGGCGCATCAGAATGTGATCGAGCATGCGACGGCCGAGGCCGAGGCCACGGGCGTCCTCAGCCACTGCGACCTGCCAAACAAAGAGCGCGTCGGGCTGGGAGGGCGGGCGATAGGCGGAAATCCAGCCCATGAGCGTCGCTGTGCGGCCATCCGGCCCCAAGCGCTCGGCCAACACGCAAGTGTCGGCAAAATGGCTGCATTGCAGGAGATTGGCATAGGCCGAATTGGTATCAAGCGGCGGAGAGGCCGCGATCAGCGCTGTGACAGCCGGACCGTCTTCGGGCACGGGAGCACGAAAGCGGATGTTGTCAGATGTCGTCTTATTGTCAGGGGCATGCGAAATTAGTTCATCCTCCGAAGCAATTTTACAGTGAAACAGGAGTTTCCTGCCTCGATCTTGGGCAGCTTATAGAGGAAATAAGGCATTTTTTCAACCTTCACGCCAAAATCGGCGGTTTTCTGGGAGAAAATTGCTTCGGTTATGAAAGTTTATTGGTCTGAAAGCCGCTTGGCAGGGCCTGCGCAAACCGATACTCGTGAGATCATGGACAGGCAGATCACAGACCAGACCCTGCGAGCGCTGCGGCGCATTCTCCGCGTTACGGATCAGGGCGGACGCAAGCTCGCGGCGGCGACCGGCCTTACGCCGTCGCAGCTGATGGTGCTGCAGCAAATCGAGCGCGACGACACGATGACGCCGAGCGCTGTGGCCGCGACGCTGAAATTTGGTCAGGCCACTGTCACAAACATTGTCGATAAGCTGGAAGCGGCGGGTTTTGCCAAACGCCAGCGCAGCGAGCGCGACAAGCGGCAGGTGCATTTGCAGGCGACCGACGCTGGCCGCGCGGTGCTGGCCCAAGCGCCTGATCTTTTGCAGGAGCGGTTCCGCGACCGTTTTGAGGCGCTGGAGGCCTGGGAGCAGACAATGATCCTTGCCGGACTTGAGAGGCTCGGCCATCTTCTCGACGCCGCCGATATTGATGCGGCGCCGCTGATCGACACGGGCGTTATCGACCGCGACATAGAATAGACAGTTTACCGCATTAGTACGCAGTCTGACTGCGCATTGAATTTTTCAGGAGCGCCCGCATGACGGTCGAACAATTCACCGCCTTTGCCATTCTGGGCGTGACGCTCGTTCTCTTTATATGGGGACGCTGGCGCTATGACCTCGTGGCGGTGGCGGCCCTCCTCGCCGTCACGCTGACGGGGCTGGTGCCTGCAAGCGAGGCCTTTGTCGGATTTGCTCATCCCGCCGTTATCACCGTGGCGGCAGTGCTCATCATTTCGCGGGGCTTGCAGAACGCGGGCCTCGTCGATGTCGTCGTCAAGCTGATCGGGCCACTGCGAGGCCGCGAAAACTTACAACTTGCCGCGCAATGCATTGTCATCGCGCTGCTGTCGAGTTTTATGAACAATGTGGGCGCGCTCGCGCTGATGCTGCCGGTTGCCATGCGCAACGCCTATCGCGACGGCTATTCGCCCGCGAAGACGCTGATGCCGCTCGCCTTCTGTTCGCTGCTCGGCGGTCTCACCACGCTTATCGGCACGCCGCCGAATATCATCATTGCCAGTTTTCGCGCCAAGGAGACGGGCACCGCCTTTGCCGTTTTCGACTACATGCCGGTGGGGCTCGCGATTGCAATCGCGGGTATTGCCTTTCTCGTGCTCGTCGGCTGGCGGCTTATTCCGCTGGCGGAGCGCAAATCCAATGCCGCGCCCGCTTTTGAAATCGACGATTACATAACGGAAGCGGAAATTCCCGAAGGCGCGAAGGCCGAGGGTATGACCGTGTTCGAGCTTGAAAAACTCGGCAATGATGAAGTCATCATCGCTGGCGTCATACATGATGACCAGCGCCGCCTTGTGCCGACGGGGTATCACCGTTTGCGGGCGGGCGATGTGCTGGTGTTGCGCGGCGACACAGAAGCGCTCAAGGCACTCATCGACGGCGGCGGGCTCAAACTTATCGGCAGTAAGGGTTTTGGCCCTGACGATCTAAAGTCGGAGGAGATTGATCTGGTCGAGGCGGTGGTGAGCGCCGACAGCATGCTCATCGGTCAGACGCCGACGACATCGCGCATGCGCACCGTGCATGGCGTCAACCTGCTGGCCATTGCGCGGCAGGGAAAACGCATCGGCGAGCGGATCGGAGATGTGGCCTTTCACGCGGGCGACGTCGTGCTGTTGCAGGGCCCGCGCAGTGCGATGAGCGATGTGCTGTCCTCCATCAATTGCTTGCCACTGGCAGAACGCACGATTTCTATCGGGCGACAGCGGCGACTGGTGCTGGCGGGCGGGCTATTCATCGGCGCGATTGCGCTCGTCATCGCGGGGCTCGTACCTGTGCAAGTGGCCTTTGTCGGCGCGGCGGCGGGACTTGTCGTCACCAATATTGTACGGCCCACGGAAGTCTATCAGTCGATTGACTGGCCGGTTATCGTGCTGCTTGCCGCCATGTTCCCCGTGGGTGGGGCACTGGAGGCGACAGGCGGTGCAGCACTTGTGGCGGGATCGATCCTCGACATATCAAACGGGCTCACGCCGATCTGGGTGCTGTTTATTTTGCTCGTGGTGACGATGGGCGTTTCTGACCTTATCAACAACAACGCAACTGCCGTGCTGATGGCGCCCATCGCCATTACTCTTGCAGACCGATTGCAGGTGAGTGCTGATCCGTTTCTGATGACTGTTGCCATCGGTGCTTCCTGCGCGTTCCTCACGCCCATCGGACATCAGTCCAATACACTGGTGATGGAACCCGGCGGCTATCGCTTTTCAGACTATTGGCGCGTCGGCCTGCCTCTGCAAATCGTGATCTGCATTGTAGCGCTGCCGATGATCATGTGGGTCTGGCCGCTATGAGGCGTTCGAGCACGGCTTTGCGCGTGTCGAGCGCAAAGACATGACCCTCGCCTTCGATGATGCGCAATTCCTCGACCGGCAGATTGCTGAAGCGGCGTTCAACATCTTTCGCTGACACAAAGCCGTCGGCGGTCCCGTGCCACACCACAAGCGGCGCGACAAGGCCTTCAAGGTTCACGGGCTCTGACGTTTGAAGAAGAGCGGCTTCCTGTGTCACACCGGCGTGCGTGAGTTCCAAGGCTTCGAGGGACTGGGTCGCCATGAATTCGAGAAGCGCCGGATCGTTGGCCATCAGTTCGTGGTCAGCCGGCGAGCGCTCAAACGAGCGCAACAACATTTCTTTCACGATGCCGCGCGCGAGCTTGGCCCGTATCAACGCGAGAGCGGCCTCAGCATACCAAGGCATGCGCCTCATACCGGCGTAAAACCGCCCGAGCACGTCAACGCGGTTTGTCTCGAGGTCAGAAGTGAAACGGGGAGACCAAAGCATGAGACGCGGCACACGCGCGCCAAGGCACCGGGCGGCTTCGAGCGCAAATGGCGCGCCAGAGGAACGGCCCGTGACATAGACTTCCTCAAGCTTGAGCGCGTCGGCCAAATAGGCAATGTCGCGGCCGACACTTTCAAACGACATGGCGGGATCGGGTGTCGAGCGGCCAGTGCCGGGACGTTCGGGCACGATGAGGCGCAGGCCAAGGTCCATGGCGGCGCTAATTTCGCTTTCGCGCAGATTGCTGTTGGATAAAACGGCGTGCAGAAAAATGACCGGCTTGTCGCCGATGCGACCATAGTCACGGTAGGCGAGCAAACGACCGTCGGGCAAAGTTGTGTGGGTGCGCTTTCCGCTCAGATCGGTGCCGACGATGTCTGGATTGATCGGCGCAGAAATGACGAGATCGCTGGAACGCACAAAGGCTGCAAGTTGGCCGAGTTCTGCCAGATGGCGCACCATTTCGCTCTGCCGGTTGACGCCCAATTTAGTGAAGATCGCCCGGAGCTGGTTGCGCGCCGTGTTCACAGTAATGCTGAGTTTCGGCGCAGCTTCGGCGAGCGATAGTCCGTCCTTGAGCAGATTGGCGAGCCGCAACTCTGCCGGTGTAAGCCCGAGACTTGCCCGCAGCAAATGGTCATGGTGCACGAGAGCCGTGCGATCAGGCAGGATCAAGGCATGTGCATCCGCATGGAGCGGGTCCGGCTCGGCGGTTGCCAGAAGACGGCTGGCATGAGCCGCGTCGACCAGAAAGCCGGAAACAGACTGCATTGCTGTGCCGTCTTCAAAATTGAAGAGGATGGGCATCGTGCCGTCGCCCTTCTTCAGGGCCTCGCGCGCAATACGATAGCGCTTCTGATTTTCCGGATCTTCCATGGCAAAGAATTTGCCCTGCCCCAAGGGCTCACAAAAGGATGCCAGCAATTCGGGGACCGAGGGTGAGGTCGACAGGATGCGCTGATCGTGCCCGATCAGGATATAGACCACGGGAGGTGGCGCGGCCTGTGTCTGCTCGTCCGCCAAACCGTTCGACGCGGACGATTGCAAGACACGCCTGGCGACACTCTCGGCGCGATCGAGATGCGGCAGCAGCGTTTCTGCCATTGCACCGCCGCCGGAAATACTGGCCTCGGTGTCGCCGACATGAGGTTCGAGCGATGCGTAAACGTCGATCAAATCTTCCCATCGGTCGGGATCGGACGCACAAGCATATATGGCGTCCAGAACAACAGACAGGACTTCTCCAGACTCAGACATGCGCAACTGTAACCCAAAACCCAAAACGTGGGCGCATTATAGGGTTACGTGCAGCCATGAGAAGGCCGTCGCTTAATTATGACCATTAGTGAACCCCACATCCGCCTGAGGGACTAACGGCGGACATGGGGTTGGTCGGCGGAAAGGGTTTGTGGCGCGCAGTCCTGCCGACCTCTGTGTTGCAGTCTTTCGCTACGTCATGGCACAGCGGTGGTGAAGGCCGCGACGCCATGAACCGTATTTGAAAGGTTCGGCGAACCATTGCTCGAAATCGCATAAGAAAGCGCAGCGCCCGTTGCCCCCTGACCTGTGAGGAAACCTGTAACGGTCGCCTCGCAAGTCATACCTGTGCAAGCAGGGCCACCCGCCGCCGCAACTGGTACGTGCGAATTGGTGAAGCCGGCGCTATTGAGAAGGATCTCGCTGGTGCCGGGCGTGGCTGAACCGCCGGTCGTCAGAATGTTGTAAGTGAAACCACCGATGGCGACATCGAAGTCCACGCCGACGCGCGCATCACCATAGGCGCCGAATGCAACACCGAGCGTGCCGGTGAATGTGCCCGGTGCCACCGAGCCATCGGCGATGGTGGGTGCCGTGGCACCGGCGAGCGCGTATTGCGCTGTGCCGCTGGCAGGAAGGGACGTGGCCAGTCCGCCAGTCACAGCGTGGATCGCCTGATTGGTGCCCAGCACTATCTCATTGTTGGTCGGATAATCGCTTTCCGCTGTGCCATTGCTCCAACGCGACCACGTTAGGCCGTTGCTGCTGCCGCCGGCAACAGTCGTCGTGCCTTTGTGATAGTTCTGGTAATTGCCCGGTCCGCCAAATTGTGAAAGCCCGCCATCATCCTCGTAGGTGACAGTGTCATACTGCCCGCCATATGAACCGGGGCTGCCCGTGACGACGCCGCCACCCGGCGCGATGGCCCGCGTCATCATATTGATGTCCTGATCGTACAGAACGTCGTTACCAACCACCTGGAACAAGGCACTGCCCATGATTGCATCGTTGCTGTTCTGATAGATCACATAGTTGATGCCCGCGTCGCGACCCGAGGGGCCACCCACAATGGCTGAGCGGATATCTACCTGACAGGTGGCGCTGACGCAGATCGAACTGCCGACAGGACTATCAATTGTGTAGAAGGCGATGGAGCCATTGATCGGGCTTTGCGAGGGATCGACGATGCCACCGAGCGTCGAGATATTATAGATAACTTCGCCGCCGGTTTCCTGCATGGTGACAGTGGCATCAAGACCGAGCTTCCACTGGTTGCCGGCGCTGGCGCCGAAAAGAACAGCGGCACTGCCGTCAAACACACCCGGCGCGAAGGCACCCGACGCAAAGATCGGCGCGGTGGCTGCACTCAACGCATAAGTGGCGATGCCGGATGTTGGCAGAACGTTGTTATCGGTCCGCACGCCGATGAGATAGGGCATTCCCTGCCAACCATCGACGGTAAAATAAGTCGCATCATTCTTAAGGATGGTACCGCCGTTCCAGCGGCCGATCTGCATATAGGCCGTGCCTGCGAGATCTGCGATCACACCATCATTGAGACGATAGGTGCCCGCCCCGTTGCTGGTGCCGCGATATCCGATAAGGGCCCCGTCTTCATCGAACACGAGATCATGGGTGATGGTGGCTTCGCGCTGGCCGTACAGGATGGGCGCGAAAAGTGCGTTGCCAAAATAGGTGCTGCCGGACACCACGCGGAACGGGGCATCCAGCGTGCCACTGTCCATTGCCGCATGGGCGCTGCCGCCACCGCCGCCCGCATCATAGGCACCTTGCGTGAAGGCTGCTGCGCCCGACAGGCGCGTGGAACGACCTGTCGCATCGACGGGCGATGAAAAGTCTATGATCTGATAGGCAATACCGACCGAGGAGGCTGCATCGCCGCCTATCAGACCATATACAATCGCGTTGCAATTGGATGTCGGGCAGGCAATGCCACCTTGAGCCACGGCAATGCTGGGAATAGAAAAAAGACCTTCCGTCAGATCGGAATAGCTGATGATGGCAGATGGTGCCGCCGCGCCGCCTGCGGTTGCAATGAGATAGGTTTTGTCACCGGGCATGGCGACTGCAAATTCAACACCTGCTTTAAACGTCGGGCCGAAGGTGAAACCCAGTGTGCCGGTAAAAGTACCCGGGGCGGTCTGGCCTTTGTCAAAGGTCGGATTGGTGGCGGCCGCCAGCGTGTAGCTTGCATAACCGGTCACAGGAATATTGGTGCCGGGTTCGCCATAGACCAGATGATACCCCTGATAGGATGTGCGCCCGAGCTCGGCAATCGTCGTCCCGTTATAGTCATTATAATAATTGCCGTGAGTTTCGCCGCCTGCCCAACGCTCGACGAAAATCTCACCATTGGCATTGCCGCGTTCGAGACTATCGTTGGAATTGCGCTCAAGATCCTCATTGCTGCCGTCACCGACCGTGTAACGGTTCAACTCCCCGTCATCACCGAGCGTGACCGTGACATCGGACCGCTGGTCGATGCCGATGGCGTCTGCCGCATAAAGGATAGATCGGCCGTTATTTTCCGTGCCGGTGACGGGCACGATGACACCCGTAACAGGCGGCGTGCCGCCGTAGCTGCCGCCACCAAGATCTTCGACCGCCTGATCCGCCACGAGCGCATTTCCGTCGCTGCCACGCTGATCGGCTGACGAATATTGCGTCTGCGTCGATGTATATTGCGGCGCTTGCGCAACAGGCGGTGTGAACGTGCCGGCGACACCGCTTGCGGATGCCAGATAGCCTTCGCCCTTCGCAAACTCCTGCTCTTCTCCGCCCGACGTCACTTTGGCGGTGCCGCCATTGACGCGGCCATCGAGACCGCCGGAAGCCGACGCAAACGCCGAGAAGCCCCCGCCGGTTGTCGTGATCGACGAGCCGTTATGCGTCACGGTGATCGGCGTGCCTTTGCTCTCCACGCGCAGACTGCCTGAGACAATCTCGATGGAGAGCGTGTCGCCTTCGCCGGTGATGCGGAAAGATGAACCTTTGGGGACCGTCACTGTGCTGCCGTCGGCCAATTGCAGCTGCAAAAGCGCGCCTGTAACAGTGACGACCGCACCGGCGGCGATGTTTGATGTATCTCCGTCACCTTCGACCGAGATGTTATTTGCACCGAAGAGAACTGGCACCGCAGCGGCAGGTGCCACGGTGAGCGCCAGCGACGTGGCGACCGTCAGGGCCGAAATCAGGCCCACGCGATTTTTGATGATGTTCTTCATGGGATTTTCCTCGCGGGAGACGGACGATTAAAAGTCGATGCTGAGTGCAACCGAGCCGACAACGCGGTCATAGGCATTGATCGGAATATTGCTGTCGGCATGGGTGTAGGTGACTTCGGGATTGATCTTGACGCTTTCGCTCAGCGCATAGCGCAGGCCCGCAGCAAGATCGGTGCGCACTGTCGAACGCGATTTGAGGAACAAGGGCTCGGTGGCTTTGTAATTGTCGGTTTCGACGGCGGCGGTCGCGTAAACGGATGTATCGCGCAAGACTTTGATCTCTGTGCCGATGCGGGCACCGACAAATTCGTACGAGAGATTTTTCGCTGTGCTGTGTGAGGCTTCTTCAATGCCGCCATAGACGCCCGCAAAAACATAAGGCTGCATCGCGCCAGCAAAATACTGGCCGACCGTGGCACCCAATGTGAAACGGTCGGTGTTCTGGACGCTGGCAGAGGGGAAAGTCTGGTGTGCGTATTGGAGATAGACGCCGTAGTCGGTTTTGGCTTTCGTCGTCAGCGACCATTGGCCCAAGCCGCCCAATGTGTAGCGATAGGGTTTGCCATCGACCCAGAAGCTCTGGGCCTGAGCCAGCACAGTGAATGTGCCCCAATCCGGTGTGTTCTGCGACAGACCGATATTGAGACCGGCATTGGCCTGATTGAACTGCTCCTCACTGGCATTGCCGCGATAGCTCGCCGACAGTTCAGCAATAAATTTGCGGTCAATCGACAGGCCGTGCGTCAGTGTGGTGACGCCGGAGACTTCGCCGAACATATCTTCCTGCGCGGTGGCACCACCGCCGAGCGTCGCGAAACCGAGGCCTGCGAAAGCGGGAATGAGGATGCGGCTGTCGCTTGTTGAATTGTTGACGTTGCTGTCGAAACCGGTTTTGAGCGTGACATTGCTTTGAATATGCGTGCCGCCGCCTGACAGGCCCGTATCGAGCGCGCGGACATAGCGATTGAGCGTTTCACGTACTTCGGGCGGAATATCGCTCTGGGATTCAACCGTTGCCATTTCGCGCCGGGCTGCTTCCGGCTCATTGATGGCGAGATAGGCGCGACCGAGTTCGGCGCGTGCCTGCATATGGTCGGGTTTGACAGCCAGCACACGTTCAAATGCCGCGACCGCCTCGCCGCCGCGGCCTGAATCGACCGCCGCAAGCCCCAGCACGTAGTCAAAATCGGGCTGACCAGCGCGTTGGCGCTCTTCAGACTTCAGCAATTCATAAGCGCCTTGCGCATCCTGCGCGTTGAGACGCTGTATTGCGTCTTCGAGCGTTCCGGCCCGCGCCACAATGGCGGACATGGACATGACAAAACCAAGGGCCAGCAACCCCGCACCAAACCCGCTCAAACTCTTGTTCATGCACCGCCTCAGATCAAACACGCCCTGGTCTTCCCGCCACCTTTCGAGAGGGGAGACTCACACTATCGAGGTTCACAAGGTAGAAAGGGACACGCGGACGGGCATGACGCATTTGCACTATAGAGCGGCATTAATGGGGATCGTCAGGCGCGCGGCAATAACCGCACTGAGACAGTGGAGATTGTCCGGCGCTTCGTGCTCTGGCATGTTTGTCTCACCGATGAAGTGAAGGAATGTGAGCGCTTTGGAACAGACACGAGACATGCGCTTGCATCAGCTTGATCCAGACACGCTTGTGATCGCGCAAGCGCGGCTGCTCATCGAGCGCACGCGCGGCTCGGCGATTTCGGTTTTCTGTCTTCTCGCTGTCTATAGCCTCATTCTGACCTTTACCGCGCCGCTTGCACATATCGCTGTCTGGTTTGTGATTGCGACCAGCGCTATCGGACTGACAATGCTGCTGCCCCGCCTCTACAAGACCAGTGGGATCACGCCTGATAATGTCGCGCAGTTTCTGAATTGGCATACGGCGATGGCCTGCCTGACCGGCGTGATCTGGGGCGTGGGGTCGATGCTGCTTACAAACCCGACTTCACAGGTGAGCGTCTTTACGACCGGCGTTATTGTTCTCAGCATCAGCTTCGGAGGCATCTCCCCCCAATCCGCTTACCGCCGCTCTTATGTCGGGCTTGCGACTTTTGCCATGCTGCCCTATGCGACTTGGCTCCTGATTGTCGCACCCTGGCCGTTCAGCGGCGTCGGGGCGGGTTTGTTTCTCGCCTATGCTTTTTTTATGTCGGCAAGCGCACGCGTCGAAATCGGTACGCGCGATATTCTTGCCGTCGGGCAGAATAAGTTGCTGATCGAAGAACTGCGTGTACAACGCAACGCGCTGCAACGCGCTAATGAAGAAAAGACACGCTTTCTGGCTGCCACCAGCCACGACCTTGCACAACCGCTACACGCACAAGGCTTCTACCTTGCTGCCTTGCGCGGGAAGCTGAAGAGTGCGGAGCAATTGACGCTTCTATCCAAGATCGAAGCAAGTTGGCGGGGACTTGGAAATTTGCTCGACGGGTTGATCGACGTGTCGCGGCTTGATGCGGGTATCATCGTGCCGGAACTGCGACCGCTTGACGTCGGCGCGTTGGCACGGCGCATCGGCGATGAATTTGCGGCTGCCGCCGCTGATCGCGGGATCGGCGTGGAAGTCAAAGCAGCACGGGCGCTCGTTCGCAGCGACGCATTGTTGCTGACACGCATCTTGCGCAATCTCGTATCAAATGCCGTCAAGTTCACCAGCACGGGCGGCACCGTTCGCATTTTGGTGACGCTTGACGGTCAGAAGGTGACGCTGGCAGTCGAGGACACCGGTTGCGGCATTGCGCCGGAAAAGCTCGACATTGTGTTTGACGAATATGTGCAACTCGGCAACCTCGAACGGGACCGCGAAAAGGGTCTGGGGCTCGGTCTATCGATTGTCCGCCGCCTGTTGCGCCTGCTTGATCTGCCGCTTGCGTTCTCATCGGAACCCGGAC
>TARA_R110000868_G_scaffold278675_10_pt1 | contig 22395 bp, 20 predicted proteins | sample TARA_R110000868 | Tara Oceans TARA_R110000868 (sample SAMEA4397489) | marine metagenome | biome: Polar Biome; feature: [SRF] surface water layer (ENVO:00010504); material: water (ENVO:00002006), including particulate matter (ENVO:01000060) such as... | depth 5 m | reverse complement strand
GGCGGCGGCGGCCGAGCTGGCCGAGGCCGACCGCGCCGTGGCCGAGGCCACCGGGGCCGCGGCCCGGGCCCAGACGGCGGCGCTGGCGGCCCAGGACGGCCTGAAACCCGCCCGCGAGGAAGACGCCGTGGCCGGGGCCCTGCTGCACCGCGCCAGCCTCGAACGCGACCGGCTGGACATGGCCGAACAGGCGGCGCGGGCCGAGGTCGACCGGCTGACCGCCGAACGGGCCCGAATCGCCGCCGACCGTGAGCGCGAGGCGGAAATGGCCGAAGACGCGACCGCCGAGCTGGAGCGACTGGGCACGGCCATCGCCGACCTGGAGGCCGAGATCGCGGCCGCGCCGACGCGGACCCCCCAATTGGAACAGGCACTGGCCACGGCCGAGGCCGGGCGAGCCGCCGCCGATGCCGAGGTGGAACGGATCGCCGGCACCGTGGCCTCGGTCGAGGCCCGGGCCAATGCCGAGACCGCGCGCAAGCGTGACGCCGAGGCCCGGGTCAGCCGGGCCAACGCCGCCCTCGACAGCGCTCGCCAGGAACGCGCGGCCCTGGGGCCGCTGGAAACACCGGAACTGGCCGCCGCACGGGAGACGCTGGAGCGGGCCCAGACGGACCTGCTGGCAGCCCGCGCCGCCGTCGAGGCCGCCGAGGCCGCGCGTGGCGACCGGGCCCGCGCGGAACAGGCCGCGCGCGAGGCGGCCCGGGCCGCCGAAGACCGGCTGGGTCGGCTGCAGACCGAGGCGCGGGGTCTGGCCCAGCTGCTGACCGCCGGCAAGCGCGACCATCCCCCGGCGCTGGACCGGGTCAGCGCCGACAAGGGCTATGAGGCGGCGCTGGCCGCGGCGCTGGGCGACGATCTGGACGCGGCGCTGGACAAGGCGGCGGTCGCCTACTGGGCCGGGGCCGCGGTGCCCGTCCCCGAATGGCCGACGGGTGTACGGCCCCTGACCGACCATGTCCGGGCCCCCGGGCAGCTGGCCGCCCGCCTGGCGCTGTGCGGCGTGACCGGGCGCGACGAAATCGCAACCCTGGCCGCCGGCCTGCCCGCCGGGGCCCGTCTGGTGACGGTCGAGGGCGACCTGTACCGCTGGGACGGGTTCGTGACCCGGGCCGAGGCCCCGCGTCCGGCCGCGATCCGGCTGGAGCAGCGCACCCGGCTGGCCGAACTGGAATCCGGCATCGACGAGGGCCGGCCGGCGCTCGACGTCGCCCAGACCACCCTGAAGGCCGCCGCCGAGGCCTTCCGGGCGGCCGAGGAGGCGGTAAAGGCCGCCCGGCTGGCCCCGTTCGCGGCCGACAAGGCCGTTACCGCCGCCCGCGACCGGGTCGAGAGCCTGGGCCAGGACCAGGCGCGCCGCGAGGCCCGGGCCCAGGCGCTGGACGAGACCCTGACCCGGCTCGAGACCGAGGCCACAGCCGCCGCAACGGCGCTGGACGAGGCCCTGTCCGTCGACTCCCCATCGGAAACCCTGGACGCGCTGCGGGCCGAACTGGCCGAAGTCCGGGCGGCGGCCGAGGTCGCGCGCAGCCGGTCCGCCCAGGCCCGGGCCGACCGCGACGCCGAGGCGCGCGAACGGGCCGGGCGTGAGGCCCGGCTGGCCGGACTGGTGCGCGAGCGCGACAGCTGGAGCAGCCGGTCCCGCGACAGCGCCGCCCGCGGGATCGCCCTCGACAAGGACCGGGATCGCACCGCCGCCCTGCTGAAGCAGGCCGAAAGCGCGCCCGAGGCCCTGGCCGCCAAACGCTCGTCGCTGCTGGACGCCCTGGCCGCCGCCGAGACCCGGCGCAAGGCCGCGGGCGACGCCCTGGCCGTGGTCGAGACCGCGGCGATCGAGGCCGACCGCACCGCACGCGCAGCCGAAGCGACAGCCTCGGCCGCGCGCGAGGCCCGGGCCGGACTGGCGGCGCGGGCCGAGGCCACGGGGGAACGGCTGGCCGAGGCCGAAGCCACCGTGCGCGAAACCGCCCAGATGTCGCCCGAGGACCTGGGCCAGAAGCTGACCGACGACGCGATCGCCCGTCCGCCGGACGCCGCCGGGGCCGAGAGCCTGCTGTTCGGGCTGGAACGCGAGCGCGAGGCGCTGGGCGCGGTCAACCTGCTGGCCGAGGAAGAGGCCGAGGAATACGACGGCCGGCTGAACAGCATGCGGATGGAGCGGTCGGATCTGACCGGGGCCATCGCCAAATTGCGCGACGGCATCGACGAGCTGAACGCCGAGGGCCGTGAGCGGCTGGTGGCGGCGTTCGACGTCATCAACGACAATTTCAAGGCCCTGTTCGAGACCCTGTTCGACGGCGGTCAGGCCGAGCTGAAGCTGGTCGAGAGCGACGATCCGCTGGAGGCCGGGCTGGAGATTTTCGCCTGCCCGCCCGGCAAGCGATTGTCGGTGATGAGCCTGATGTCGGGCGGCGAACAGGCGCTGACGGCGGCGGCCCTGATCTTCGCCGTCTTCCTGGCCAATCCGGCGCCGGTCTGTGTGCTGGACGAGGTCGACGCGCCGCTGGACGACGCCAATGTCGATCGCTTCTGCCGGATGCTGGACGAGATGCGCAAGCGGACGGACACCCGCTTCATCGTCATCACCCACAATCCCGTGACCATGAGCCGGATGGACCGGCTCTATGGCGTGACCATGCCCGAGCGCGGCGTGTCACAACTGGTCAGTGTCGATCTGCACCAGGCCGAGAAACTGGTGGCCTGAGGGTTTGACCATCACGCCTCAGTCGGCGGCATGCTGCCGCAGCAGGGCGAGTTCTGCCGTCGCTTCCCGCCGAAACTGCACCAGGGTCCCCAGAACGTGGCCGCGGGTCGTGCCGAAATTGAGGAACTCCGTGCGATAGACGCCGGCTCCCTCCCCGGTGACCAAAGTGGTGACCCAGTCGCTGCTGACCTGGTTGAAGACCTGATAGTTCGCCGGTGGCGTGAGGTCCGGGATGTACAGTCGCATCGCGGTGCAGGCGGCGGTCCTGGAGCCGGACGGCATGCAGTCCGAAAGACGAACCGTCACGGGGTTCAGCCCCGGCCATTCCAGCCGGGCGTAGAGGTCACCCCCGGCACCGCCCATCTCGGTAAATCCGGCCCCGGCCTCGGCCGCCAGTTCCTGCAGCTCGGCCCGGGTGATGGCGTTCCAGAAGGTCCGGTTGGCATCACTGCGCCAGTCGATGGACTGGGCGTTCGCGGCACCGACGGCCACCGACAGGAATGCGACGGCCGAAACCGTCAGTCTGGCGAAATTCATGATCGTCTCCTCAAGACACCGTCCTACCCTGGGGGGCCCACAAACCGATGTCTAGAGAGCGGCGTTCCGTGAACGCGCGGCGCGCAGGTCGGCCAGCGCCGGGCCCAGCAGGCTCCAGGGCTCGATACAGTAGCGGGTGAACAGCCGCTTCGGATCGACGACCAGACGGAACAGCCATTCCAGCCCGATCCGGCCCATCCAGCGCGGCGCGGCCTTCTGTACGCCGGCCTCGTAGTCGAAGGCCGCGCCGACCGACAGGATGACGGCGCACGGCAGCTCGGCGATGTTGTCGGCGATCCAGGCTTCCTGGCGGGGCATACCCATGCCGACGAACAGGATGTTAGGCTGGAAGGCATTGGCGGCCGCCACGACCCGGGCATTGTCGACGGATCCCGGCGTCATGTCGAAATAGCCGTGCTCGACCGCGATCGTGGCCCCGGGCGCGCGGGCTGACAGGCTTTGCGCAGCGCGTTCGGCGACGCCGGGGGCCCCGCCGACATACATGACGCGCCAGCCCTCACGATTGGCCAGACTCCAGAAATGATCGCGCCAGTCCAGATAGGTACAGCGATGAAACGGACGGCTGGACAGGCCCAGCAGGCGGGCGAACCAGACCAGGGGCGTCGAATCCAGCTGGGTCAGGTCCGCGCGCTGGAAGAAGCGCCGCAGCGCCGGATCGCGACGGACCAGATAGAGGCTGTGCAGGTTGTGGTTGGCGACGATGGCCTTGCGACCGGCGCGGACCCAGCGTCCGACATGGTGCATGACCTCCTCCGGACGGACCAGGTCGACGGACTGTCCCAGAAGGGTGATGGTTTCCTCGGGGCGGCGCTCGGTGCGGAACAGGCTGCGCGCGAGTCGGCGCCGGTCCGGCAGGGCCGCGGAAATCTCAAAGCCGATGCGCTCGTGAAACATGAGGCGACGCTACAGCCTGTGTCTGTAGGTCAGGTGTCCGAAGGCAGTTAACGGGGGCTTGCCGTCTGGCCAGCCGTGGCCTCGACCAGATCGGCCAGACGGGCCGCCGCGTCGGGCAGGGCCACGGACCGCGCCCCGGCCGACATCGCCGCCAGCCGGTCCGGATCGGACAGCACGGCGGCGAGGCTGGCGGTGAGGGTTTCCACGCTCGCCTCGTCCTCGAGAATCATCGCCGCCCCGCCTGCAGCGACCAGCCCCCCGGCATTGAAGCGCTGGTGGTCGTCCATGGCGATCTTCAGCGGGATCAGCACCGACGGCAGGGCCGCGACCGCCAGTTCCGAACAGGTTGAGGCCCCGGCCCGGCCGATGACCAGATGGACCGACGACAGGCGCGCGGCCATGTCGGTGAAGAAGGGGGCGACCTCGGCCTCGATCCCGGCGTCGCGATAGAGGGCCCGGGCCGCCTCCAGCGTCTCCGGGCGCGACTGCTGCTGCACCACCAGACGGGCGCGGACGGCCGGCGGCAGGGCCGCCAGGGCGCGCGGCGCGACTTCGGACAGGATACGGGCCCCCTGGCTGCCGCCGGTGATCAGGACCCGGATCGGTCCCCTGGCCGTCGGAGCCTTGTAGGGCCGGTCGAACAGGGCGCGAATATCCGGTCGCACCGGGTTGCCGACCAGATGGACGCGGGACGCCAGCGGGGCCGGTACCCGCTCGAGCGCCGGAAAGGACGAGGCCAGGGCCTTCACATGCGGGGCCAGCATGCGGTTGGTGCGGCCGAGGACCGCGTTCTGTTCGTGCAGCAGGGCGGGACGGCCCTGGCTGATCGCCGCCAGCAGGGCCGGGGCCGAGGGGTAGCCGCCGAAGCCGACGGCCACGGCGACGTCGAGCCGGCGGAAGGCCGAACGCGCCTGCAGCACCCCGCGGCCGATGGCCAGTCCGGCCTTCGCCAGACCGATCGGACCCGAGCCGGTGGCGGCGTCCAGCGCCAGTCGCTCCTCAGCGGGAAAGGCGGTGGCGTACTGTTCGCCGCGCCGGTCAGTGGCCAGGACGATGCGCCAGCCGCGACCGGCCAGTTCGCGGGCCAGGGCCTCGGCGGGGAACATATGACCGCCGGTGCCTCCGGCGGCGACGACACAGACTCTGGCGGACATGGACACTCCGGGATTGCCCCGCCTCCTTACGTCACGCGCGCGGTCGTGCCGAGGGCGGTGGCGCAAAATCAGGGCAGCAGGCGGCGGCGCTGGGGCAGGCTGGCGCCCGGCTCATAGGCTCCGGGCCGACGACGGGTCAGGGCCAGGGCAAACCCCATGGTCAGGCCCATGGCCAGCATCGACGAACCGCCGTAGCTGATGAAGGGCAGGGTCATGCCCTTGGTCGGGATCAGGTTCAGATTCACCGCCACATTGATGCAGGCCTGCAGCCCGATCAGGATGAACAGGCCGGCCGCCGCCGTCTGCTCGAACGGGTCGTTCAGCTTCATCGCCCGGCTCATGCCGCGCAGGACGATGAAGGCGTAGAGGCCGATCATGGCCAGGGACAGGACGAGTCCGAACTCCTCGGCCCCGACGGAATAGATGAAGTCGGTGTGCAGGTCGGGGACGTGGCGTTTCATCACCCCCTCGCCGACCCCGCGCCCGACCAGACCGCCGGCGCGGATGGCCTCGGAGGCGCGATCGACCTGGTGGGTGTCCTCGACTCCCGGGGTGATGAATTTGGCCAGTCGCACCCGCACATGCTCGAACAGGAAATAGATCGAGAACACGCCCGCCATCACCATGCCGCCCAGCACCGCCATCCATTTCAGCGGCACCCCGGCCATGAAGAAGACGGCCATGAAGGTGGTGGTGATCAGCAGGGTCTGACCGATGTCGGGCTGGATCAGCAGCAGGAAGACCGTGGCGGCGTAGAAGCCGAAGGCGATGGAGACGCCGGGCACCCCCTGCCCCTTCTGGGTCTCGGCGAACATCCAGGCGGCGAAGACGATCAGGGCCGGCTTGGCGAATTCGGACGGCTGCAGGCTGAACGGGCCTAGGTTGATCCAGCGCGCCGCCCCCTTCACCGTGTCACCGATGAAGGGCAGCAGGGCCATGACCAGCAGCGCCCCGCACAGGGCCAGGACGGCGATGCGCCGCACGCCGCGCGGCGACAGCAGGGAGGTGGTCAGCATGGCGGCCAGACCGACCGAGGCAAAGACGATCATCCGCCACGAATAGTGAAACGGGTCGGTGATCGACTCATCGGCGAGGATGGCGGCGGGACTGGAGGCGAAGCTGAGGGCCACGCCCAGGCCCATCAGGCCCAGGGCCGCGCCGAGCAGGCCGCGATCGACGGTCCAGAACCATTTGGCGATCGGGCCCTGGTCGTTGCGCGAGAAGGCGGGGGTGTAGCCGTGGGTCATGACGCCGCCGCCGGGGTCGCGCCGAGGGCCAGGACGGCGGCGCGGAACGCCTCGCCGCGCGCCTCGAAGTCGGGATACTGGTCGAAGCTGGCGGCGGCGGGTGAAAGCAGGACGACCTCGTCGCGGCCGGTGGCGGTGGCGGCGGCGGTGGCGGCCCGGACGGCGCTGGCCATGTCGCCGCTGATGCGGTGGGGCGTGTCGCCCAGCCGCGCCGCGAACGGCCCCGCCGCCTCGCCGATCAGGAAGGCCTCGACCACGCGCGGGAACAGGTCCTCAAGATCGTCGATGCCGCCACCCTTGGCCCGGCCGCCGGCGATCCAGAAACTGCGCTCGTAGGACGACAGCGCCTGCCGCGCCGCATCGGCGTTGGTGGCCTTGGAATCATTGATGAAACGCACCCGGCCGAGCGTGCCGACGTGTTCCATCCGGTGAGCCAGGCCCGGGAAGGTCATCAGACCCTCGGCGGCGACCGCGCGCGGCACCCCCAATGCCCGGGCCGCACCCCAGGCGAAGGCGGCGTTCTGGGCGTTGTGACGACCCGGCAGCGAACGGGCACCGGTCAGGCGGGTGACGGGTTCACCGTCGATGGCCAGAACACCGCCATCGACGCGAATCTCGGCCGGGCCGGCGGTCGAGACGGTGCGCACGTGACGTCCGGAGGCCGACAGACCCTGTGCGATTCCGGCGCTCTGCCTGTCGTCCAGACTGACCAGCGCGACCGCGTCCGGACCCTGGGCCTGGAAGATCCGCGCCTTGGCCGCGACATAGCCGTCCATGCCGCCATGGCGATCCAGATGGTCGGGGCTGATGTTGGTCAGGATGGCCACATCCGGCGCGAAACCGGTGGTCAGGTCCAGCTGGTAGCTGGACACCTCGATCACATAGACGGCCTCCGGGGTCGGGGTCGGCAGGGCCAGCACGCCGATGCCGATATTGCCGCCGACGTGGACGGTCAGGCCCGCCTGTTTCAGCACCCAGCCGATCAGGGCCGTGGTGGTCGACTTGCCGTTGGTGCCGGTGATGGCCACCACCTTCGGTCGCTCGGCCGGCGGCAGGGCGGCCAGGGCGCGGGCGAACAGTTCGATGTCGCCGATCACCGGGACGCCGGCCCCGGCCGCCTTGGTCACCGTCCAGTGCGGCAGCGGATGGGTCAGGGGGGCGCCGGGCGACAGCACCAGGGCGGCGAAGCCCGACCAGTCGGCCACGGTCAGGTCCTCGACGGCAAAGCCCTCGGCCTCGGCCTGCATGCGGCTGGAGACACTGTCGTCCCACAGCACCGGTAGCGCCCCGCCGGCCTTGAGGGCGCGCGCCGCCGTGATCCCCGACCGTCCCAGGCCGAAGACCGCGATGCGCCGCCCTTCGAAACCGGGAACGGGAATCATGGCGCTATCGCAGCTTCAGCGTGGCGAGACCGGCCAGGGCCAGCATGGCCGAGACGATCCAGAACCGGATCACCACCGTCGATTCCGGCCAGCCCAGCTTTTCGAAATGGTGGTGGATCGGGGCCATCAGGAAGATGCGCTTCTTCGTCGCCTTGAAATAGGCGACCTGGATCATGACCGAGGCGGCCTCGATCACGAACAGACCACCGACGATGCCCAGCACCAGCTCGTGCTTGGTCGCCACGGCGATCGCGCCCAGCGCCCCACCCAGGGCCAGGGAGCCGGTGTCGCCCATGAAGATCTTGGCCGGCGGGGCATTGTACCAGAGGAAGCCGGTGCCGCCGCCGATGATGGCCGCGCAGAACACCGCCAGCTCGCCCGCCCCGGGCACGTGGTGGATCTGCAGATATTCCGAGAAGATGAAATTGCCGACCAGATAGGTGATCATGCCAAAGGCCGCCGAGGCCATCATCACCGGCACAATGGCCAGGCCGTCGAGCCCGTCGGTCAGGTTCACGGCATTGGAGAAGCCGACGATCGTGAAGGCCGCGAACACCACATAGAACCAGCCGATGTTCAGCAACACGGCCTTGAAGAAGGGGAAGGCGATCGAGGTTTCCAGATTGGGCGTGGTCGGCGAGGCCGTCATCCACAGCACGGTCAGGATTCCGGCGACCACGGCGATCACGGTCTGGGCCAGCAGCTTCTGTTTCGAGGTCAGACCCGCCGAGGTCTGTTTGGTGACCTTGGCATAGTCGTCGACGAAGCCGAGCACACCGAAGGCCGCCGTCACCAGGGAGACGATCCAGATATAGGGGTTGGTCAGGTCGCCCCACAGGAAGACGGCCACGGCGATCCCGGCCAGGATCATCAGTCCGCCCATCGTCGGCGTGCCGACCTTGGACAGGTGGCTGACGGGCCCGTCGGCGCGGATCGGCTGGCCCTTGCCCTGTTTGGCCCGCATCCAGGCGATGAAGCGACTGCCCATGGCCACCGCCACGATCATGGCCGTCGCCATGGCCAGGGCGACCCGCACCGTCTGGTACTGGACCAGATTCAGCAGCGGATAATCCTGAGCGACATCAGCGTAGTAGAGGTAGAGCAGATAGAACATCAGACGCTCCCTATTGCGTCGTTGAACCGGGCGTCGTGGCGGCGTTCGAGATCGGCCAGGGCGGCGGCAACCAGAGAGGCCTTCGATCCATTGGAGCCCTTGACCATGACGACGTCGCGGGGGTTCACCAGATCATCAGCGTGTTCGGCGAGTTCGGCGGACGTCGCGAACCAAAGGCCGCGGCGCTCGGGCACAACGGCGTCGTAGAGGTGACGCATCTGCGGTCCGGCGGCGTGGACCACGTCGATGGCGGCGGCCTCGATCACCTCGGCCAGACCCTCGTGCAGGGCGCGCGACTGGTCCCCGAGTTCCAGCATGTCCGACAGGACGATGACCCGACGCCCGCCCGGGGCGACAGGGCGCGCCCCCAGGCTGAGGAAACCGGCGCGCATCGACAGCGGATTGGCGTTGTAGCTCTCGTCGATCAGGGTGAACGCCCCGCCTGCGAGATTGACGCTGCGGATCTGGCCGCGCCCGACCAGGGGCTCGAAGTCCGACAGGGCGGCCAGGGCCGTCTCGACCGGCACGTCCAGCGCCTCCAGCATCAGGATCACGGCCAGGCTGTTCAGACCCCAGTGGAAGCCGGACTGGCGCAGGTTGAAATGGTGGGTGCGGCCGCGGACCTCGGCCGAAACGCTGGCGCCGTCCGGTCCGGGGCGGAAGTCGATCAGGCGCGCGTCATGGCCGGGCTCGGAGCCGAAGGTGGCGATGCGGGCCCCGGCGTGCAGGGCCGCCTGGTGCAGCATCGGCTGCCACGGATTGTCACCGTTGATCACGGCCACGCCGCCCGGGCCGAGGCCTTCGAAGATGGCCGCCTTCTCGCGAGCGACGCCGGTCTCGCCGTCGCTGAAGCCCTCGATATGGACCGGGCCGACCGTGGTCACGCAGGCGGCATGCGGCTGGACCATGCGGCTCAGCGGTCCGATCTCGCCGGGCGCGTTCATGCCGATCTCGAACACCGCCCGTTCGGCCGAGGCCGGCATCCGGGCCAGGGTCAGGGGCACGCCGATATGGTTGTTGTAGCTCTTGATCGAGGCGTGGGCCGGACCGGCGAGGTCGAGGCCGGCCTTGATCGCCTGGGTCACGCTGGTCTTGCCGACCGAGCCGGTGACGGCCCCGCGGCGCACCTCGGGGGCCCGGTCCCGCGCGGCCGCGCCCAGCGCCTCGAGCGCCTTCAGGGTATCGGGCACGACGATACAGGGGCCGCCGTCGACCGGGTGTTCAACCAGGGCCCCGGCCGCGCCGGCGGCAAAGGCCGAGGCCGCGAACGCATGCCCGTCACGCGCGCCCCTCAGGGCGATGAACAGGTCGCCGGGCACGATCTCCCGGCTGTTGTAGGTGATGCCGTTGGCCTGGAAGGCCGCACCCTCGATCCGCCCCCCTGTGGCCAGGGCGATGTCGGGGGCGGTCCAGAGGGGTGGAGCGGAGTCAGGCATGAACGCGGAGGGCCTCGGTCGCGACGGTGGCGTCATCGAACGGATGAGTCACCCCGCCGACGATCTGACCCTGTTCATGCCCTTTTCCGGCGATCACCACCACATCCCCGTCGCGCAACATGGCCACGGCCTCGGCGATGGCCTTCGCGCGGTCGCCGATCTCCAGCGCGTCGGGGCAGCCGGCGCGGACGGCCTTGCGGATGACGGCGGGATCCTCGGAGCGGGGATTGTCGTCGGTGACGATGGCGACATCGGCCAGCCGTCCGGCGATCTCGCCCATCAGCGGACGCTTGGCCCGGTCGCGATCGCCGCCGGCCCCGAACACCACGATCAGCCGGCCGCTGGTGTGCGGGCGCAGGGCGGCCAGAACCGTCTCCAGCCCGTCGGGCGTGTGGGCATAGTCGACATAGACCTCGCCCCGCGCGGCACCGGGGATGCGCTGCATCCGGCCCGCCGCGCCCTGCAGCGTGGACAGGGCGGCGAGCACCCGGTCGGCCGACTCCCCGGCGGCAATGCACAGTCCGGCCGCCACCAGGGCATTCGAGGCCTGGAAGGCCCCGACGAGCGGCAGCAGCACATCGTGCAGTTCACCGCGCACCTCTATGGTCAGCCGCTGGCCCTCGGCCGTCGGACGGCGCGCGATCAGGGTCAGGTCGCGCCCGCGCTGGCCGACCCCCAGCACACCCAGTCCCGACATGATGCTGGCCGAGGCGAAGCCGGAATAGACGTCGGAGTCGGCGTTCAGAACCGCGGTACGGCCACGCGGCAACAGGGTCTCGAACAGCCGCATCTTGGCGGCGCGATAGCTGTCCATCGTGCCGTGATAGTCGAGGTGATCCTGGGACAGGTTGGTGAAGGCCGCCGCCTTCAGCGTGACCCCGTCGAGACGGCGCTGGTCGATGCCGTGGGACGAGGCCTCCAGCGCCAGATGGGTGACGCCCTGACCGGCCAGCCGGGCCAGCAGCCGGGCGGCGTCGGCGGCGTCGGGACTGGTCAGGCCCGGCGGGGTCAGGGTCTCGCACACCGAACCGGACTGGGCCACGACGCCCAGGGTGCCCATGCTGGCGGCCTTGATGTCCAGGGCGGCCCAGATCTGGCGGCAGAAGGTGGCGACCGAGGTCTTGCCGTTGGTGCCGGTCACGGCGACGCAGACGGCCGGCTGGGCTCCGTAGAAGCTGCGGGCGGCGATGGCATAGGCGCGCCGCACATCGCCGGAGGTCACCAGCACCGGGGCCGAGCCGTCGGGGGTGTCCTGCGGGGCCAGCACCGCCGCCGCGCCGCGCGACAGGGCCTGGGGAATGAAGGCCCGCCCGTCGGCGGCGGTGCCCGGCAGGGCCACGAACAGCGAACCGGGGGCGACCTGGCGGCTGTCGGCCGTCAGTCCGGTGATCAGGGGGTCGGAACTGACATCGCGACGCAGCAGATCGGACAGGCGGACACCGCTCATCGGACCAGCCCGTCCGCTGCGGGGGCGGCGGCGATGCGTTCGCCGCGGGCCGTGCGCCAGGCGTCGGCGCGACGCTCGACGCCGAGGAAGGGTGCGATGCGGTCGGCGATCCGGCCCACGGCGGGGGCGGCGACATAGCCGCCGGTACGCGGATAGGCCGAGGGCTCATCCATCAGGATCAGGATCGAATAGCGGCGCGCGTCGACCGGGCCGTCGGCGGGGAAGACCGCTGCGAAGGTGCCGACCGCATGGGTCGGATCGTAGCGCCCCCCGACCAGCTTGTTGGCCGAGCCGGTCTTGCCGCCGACACGCAGGCCGGGGGCCTCGGCAAAGCCGCCCGAGCCCCGCACCACGTTCAGGCGCAGCAGGTCGAGCAGGGTGCGCGAGGTCTCGGGCGAGACCACCTGACGGCCGCGGACCGGCGTGCCGTCACCCTTGCGCAGGGTCAGCGGGATGAACCGCCCGCCATTGGTCAGGGCCCCCATGGCCGCCGCCATCTGGGCCGGGGTGATCATGATGCCGTAGCCGAACGACAGGGAGGCCAGGGTGGAGTCGTCCCAGCGCCGTGGACGCCGCGGCCGGGCCGATTCCTTCAGCTCGATCGGGGCCGCGTCCATCAGGCCGAAGCGGGTGAAATAGTCGCGCATGACCGGGCCGCCCATCTCGATGGCCAGGCGCGAGGTGCCGATGTTCGAGGAGTGGAGATAGACCTCTTCCAGCGTCATCACCCGGTTCTGGGCGTGGAAGTCGGTGATCCGGCGATTGCCGACCATGAAGGCTTCCGAGGCGTCGAACCGGGTGTTCATGTCGGCCTGTCCGGTGTCCAGGCCGGCGGCCACGGTGAAGGTCTTGAACACCGAGCCCATCTCGTAGTGGGCCGAGGTCACGCGATTGAGACGGTCACCGGTCGGCCAGCTGGCCAGGCCGAGCACCTCGCCGGTCTGGACGTCGGTGATGATGCCGACCGCGCCCTTGGCCCCGTTGGTCTCGGCGGCGGCGGCCAGTTCGTTCTCCAGCACGCCCTGGACGCGCAGGTCGATCGACAGGGCGAACGGCACGCCGCTGGCACCGGCCTGGCGAATTTCATCATTGAAGGCCAGCTCGGCTCCCGAGATGCCGACCCCGCCGGTGTCGGCGTCGCCGATGACGTGCGTCACCGACGCACCCAGCGGATAGACGCGCCGGTCCTCGGGTTCAAAGGACAGCCCCCCCAGGGCCAGGGCGTGCAACCGCCGGCGTTCGGCCGGGGTCAGGCCGGGCATGACGATCAGACGACGATCCCCGTCCAGCACCTTGCGCAACCGGGCCGCCGGCACCTCGGGCAGGGCGCGCCGGATCTGCCGCTCGGCCGCATCGCGGTCCCAGACCTCGGCCGGGTCGATGTAGAAGGCGTAGTGGACGATGTTGGTGGCCAGCAGGGCACCGTTGCGATCGACCAGGTCGCCCCGCACCAGGGCATTCGGATTGCCGGCGTAACCGCCACCGCTGCGCGGGGCCATCAGGGCCGAATGGATCGCCCCCACGGCCAGGGCCGCGAACACCAGGGCAAACAGACCCAGGATCACGAAGATCCGGACCCGGGCGTCCTCCTCGGGCCGGGCGTGGGCGCGCGCCCGGCCGAAGGCGTGTTCAACGCACCAGATACCCTCGGCGAACCAGCGCCAGGTGGGCGACACCCGCCGTCCCGACGACAGGCCGGGCGCGGGACGGTCGTAGGCGGAATGATGGTCGTGGACGCTCATCGACCGTCCTCCGGTCCCGCCGGAGCGACCGGTCCCCCGGCGTCGGCGGCGGCCTGGACGGCAGCGGCGGTCGTCGGGGCGATGATGACGGGGCGCGGCTCGGGCACCGGCGCGATCGCGGCCAGGCTTCCTTCGCTGGCGCGGCGATGGACGTCGACCGGGGCGAGGCCGGCACTGCGCGACAGGGCCTCCAGCCGGCCGGGCTGCTCCAGCCGCGCGACCTCGGCCCGCAACAGGCGTACCCGCTCGCCGTTGTCGGCGATCTGACGCTCCAGCTCGCTGATCCGTACGCCCTCGCGGGCCGCGCCGGCCTTGGCCACATAGACCGAGAAGATCATCACCGCCACCAGCAGCAGGCCGATGATCTCGACCCAGCGAATGCCGCGGACCTTCCAGTCGAACAGGCGCTGCAGGCCGGTGCGGGGTGCGCTCCACATCGTCATGCGGCGATCCCTCCCCACGGGGCGGCCCCGGTGCGGACCGCGGCGCGCAGCTTGGCCGAACGGGCGCGGGGATTGGCGTCGAGCTCCTGCGGGTCGGCCTCGTGCGCGCCCTTGAACTGCAGGGTGAAGCTGGGCTTGCGGGTCTCGATCCTCACCGGGGCGTGACGCGAGCCGCCGGGGGCGTTGCCGGTGCGCTCGGTCAGGAAGGCCTTGACGATCCGGTCCTCGAGCGAATGGAAGGTCACCACCACCAGGCGGCCACCCGGCGACAGACAGGCCTCGGCGGCCTCGAGCCCGGCGCGCAGTTCACCCAGCTCGTCATTGACGGCGATGCGCAGGGCCTGGAACACGCGGGTGGCCGGATGGATCGGCGCGCCGCGGCGTCCGCCCAGGGCCTTTTCAACCACGGCGGCGAGATCGAGGGTGCGCTCGAACGGCTGCTCGACGCGACGGCGCAGGATGGCGGTGGCGACCCGGCCTGACTGGCGTTCGTCGCCGTACAGTTTGAAGATGTGGGCCATCGGCCCGTGATCCCAGGTATTGACGATATCGGCGGCGGTCTCACCTGTGTCGGACATCCGCATGTCCAGCGGCCCGTCACGCATGAAGGAGAAGCCGCGCTCGGCCTGGTCCAGCTGCATCGACGAGACGCCGATGTCGAAGACCACCCCGTCCAGCCGGTCGCGACCACTGTCGGCGAAGGCCTCGGCCAGACCCGAAAACGGCGTCCGCACCATGGTGAATTTGCCCGGATAGTCGTTGGCGACCGCCTCGGCATAGGGCTGGACCGTCGGGTCGCGATCCAGGGCGATGACCTCGGCCCCGGTCGCCAGGATGGCGCGGGTATAGCCGCCGGCGCCGAAGGTGGCGTCGATGATCACATCGCCCGGCCCCGGCGACAGGGCCGCGATGACCTGGTCGATCAGGACGGGGGCATGGGGGGCGCTCATCCGGTGCCGCCCGGCTTGATCGCCTGCCGCCGCATCTCGCCGAACTGGGCCAGGCCGGCGCGGGCGGCGCGGCGCTGCTCGGCGCGGTGGGCTTCCCATTTGTCGCGGGACCAGATCTGGAACCGGTCGCCGACGCCATAGAGGATGACGGCTTCAGACAGCTCGGCCTCGGCGCACAGGGATTCCGGCAGGGTGATGCGCCCGCCCGAGTCATAGGCCAGGGCCTTCTGCTCGCCGTAGATCGCGGCCTCGAGGGCCGAGCGATAGGGGTCGCCGAACGGCAGACTCTCGATCACGCCGCGGTATTCGGCGAACAGCCGGTCGCCACCGGCCTCGAGGCAGTCGGCTTCGATGGAGGGAAAGCAGAAGACGCCGTGTTCCGCGCCGTTTTCGGCCGTGCGGAATTCCTGGGGGATCAAGAGACGGCGCTTGCCGTCCAGCTGCTTCTCGAAGGTCGAGAGAAACACGCCCTGCCCTATCGGACCCTTAGGTCCGCCCCTGAAATCCGTGGCGTGCCCTATGCGACGCCGCTCAGCCCCAAATCATGCCATTGGGATAGCATGGGATCAAATGGGCCTCAATGGGATTAGTTGACGCTTTTTAACCAAGTTCACGGCCGCTGGACAACATCGCACCCGGATTTGCGGAACATACATAGAACAGCCGAAGTATAGGGATGTATCCCCTCTAGACATGTAAGCCTGTTTCTGGCATATTGTGTCCATGGACAAGATCAAGACCCCGAAAGGCCCGACCCTCCGCCAGTTTCAGGCGCGGTTTCCGACTGAGGATAGCTGCCTCGAACACCTCAAGCTGGTTCGCTACGGGGCCAAACACACCTGCGCGAAATGCGAGCGCGAGGCCAAATACTACCGCGTCAAAGTCCGTCGCTCGTATGAGTGCGAGCATTGCGGCTATCAGGTCTATCCGACTGCCGGGACGCCCTTCCACGGTACGCGCACGAGCCTGCGCGACTGGTTCTATGTGATGTTCCTGTTCACCTCGACGCGGAACGGCGTTGCGGCCAAGCGGGTCCAGCGCGAGATCGGCGTGACCTACAAGACGGCCTGGCGCATGTGCAACCTGATCCGCCAATACATGGGCTATGTGGACGGCGACGGTATGCTCGGCAGCCCGTCCACTATCGTTGAGACCGACAAGACCTTCATCGGCGGCTACGACAAGCGCGGCAAGAACGACAAGAAGGTGGTCCTCGGCATGGTCGAGCGCGGCGGCAACGTCGTTGCTACCCACATCCCGTCACGTTCGGGCAAGTACGTCATCCCGGCCATCACCAAGACCGTTCGCCGGGGCACGCCGGTCAACTCCGACGCCGCCCGCGCGTTCGAGTCGCTGGAAATCTACGGCTACACCCACCACCCCTATAACTCGCTCAAGGGCGAGCGGGGCGGCACGGCGGTCATTGAGGGCTTCTGGGGGATGCTCAAGCGCGGCATCAACGGGACGTATATCAGTGTCTCGCAGAAGCACCTGCAATCGTATCTGAACGAGTTCGAGTTCCGCTATAACCTGCGCCACGAGCCGCACACGATGTTCGACCGGCTGCTGCTGTCGTTCCCGCGCGGGGTGTGAGGCGAGACTTTCTCGCCACATCTAGGCTGATGGCGGCGTCGTATAACTCGCCCTAACGTTGACACCATATGGTTTCACTTTCAGGGTGAAAGTGCGCCGCGCGAACATTGAGATCGGTTCGCAGGCGAGGGAGATCGATATGCAAAAGACCCTGCGCTGCTTTGCGCGCGGCTACGATGACCGCTTTGAGGCCATCTGCATTGACCTAGACATTTCGGTCGAGGCCCGCACGCTTGATGAGGCACGCCGCTGTCTAGAGGCCGCCATTCGGTCTTATGTCGAGGCCGCCGTTAAAGAGGCACCCGACGTGGCTGTAGCGTTGCTCTCGCGACGATCCCCCATGCATGTACGTGCACAGTGGATCTTGTCGTTTGCATTTCACATGCTGTTCGCGAGCCCGTCTCGGAACGAGAAGTCTATGCACGCAGGTTACGATCTTCCTTGCCCCGCCTAAGCTGCTCTTACGCTAGGTTCATAGAAATTCTGCTGGATCACGGCTTTACTCTGCACCGTCAGGGCAATGGCAGCCATCAAATGTATCGCGGCGTGTGCGGCGGAAGGGTCCGGCTTGTAACTGTTGCTGGGCATAGGGCCAACGACGACGCGCCTATCGGCACCCTGAAGGCGATGATACGCCAAAGCGGCCTTAACCAGCGGCTATTCCGAAACTAGCCTTCGTCCGGTTCGCGCACGTCGCCCTCGTCCGCTGGCGGTTCCTTTGCGGACACCTCTAGTGGCGGTTTGGTGAGCATCGCTTCTAGAAGGGCGTCGAATCTTTCATTCTCGGCCATGAATTTCTTCCCATGAAATGGACGCGCCTGGATGATGTCTTGGTGGGCCAATCGTGTCGGACTGGACACTGTAATGCCCCTCCCATCGCCTTCCATGAACGTCAAAACAAGAAACCCAAACATCGAGGCCGATGGGGTCTCTCAAAACTTCGGGAGGAACCAGCGTTGGGATTGGGCCAACGACGACAGCTCCGGGTTGGACTGGGGCTATAGTGCGTTCGTAGATAAATCCTTCACTCGCAACCCTCCCTTCTGGGCCTTCGCTGCGGGAAAACGATACGCCACGTGCGTGGAATAAGTCGGCATCGCTTCGCGAGCCATTCTTACCAAACTCCACTTTCCAATCGGTCAATGCCGATGGTTGCCGTCCGATGTTGGCGACGGAAACCGTCGGCATTAGCAAAACTTTTCCCGGCATTTCTACGGAAGAACCCCCACCGACAACCCCTAAAATCGTCAGTCGGATGACAGGTCTAATATCAGAAAGTGCGGCAATCTGATCCTCCAGCGCGCTAACGCGCCCCTCCGAGATCACCGCCTTCTCGCGCCACTCCCCAGCAAATTCCTTGGCAAACCGGTACGGCGTACAGATCAAGTTCCATAACATCATGAGAAGAAAGACAGCTCCGACGCCCGAAAGCGCGGCCACAATGAATTGCGCCTCGGCCCTCATTGCTTCTTCGCCAGCGATAAGGCCGAGCGCAAACCACGCGATGACAGCCGCGCCGACCGCCATGAACAGCCCGGGCCAGCCGCCAAGCTGGCGGCGCGTGTCTTCAAAGGCTCTGGCGACGAGTTTTGACATCTCCCCGTCATATCACACATCTCCCTTACATGTCGCAAGGGGATAGTTCCCGAAGTATAGACAGGCTGTGGACAGTGATTGCGCCCGACAACCGCCACACGGGTTAACGCTCCCCCTGCCGCGCCAGGGTGATCTTCGGGGAAAAGTGTCAGACGGCCTGTAAGCCGGGTTCTGTCCCCTGGGCCCGGCCGAAGCCGGGCGTCGGGTGACGATCATTCCTCTGGACCCTCCATTGCTGAAGGGTTCTCGCGACCTACCCGGATGCCTCGGGCGGTGAACCCTGCGGCCGAAGCCACGCGACATCCCTATTCGGTCTTGCTCCAGGCGGGGCTTGCCGTGCCGTCGCTGTTACCAGAGACGCGGTGGGCTCTTACCCCACCCTTTCACCCTTACCGGCCTCGCAAGGCCGGAGGTTTGCTTTCTGTGGCGCTATCCCTCGGGTCACCCCGGGCGGGCGTTACCCGCCGCCTTTTCACCGTGGAGCCCGGACTTTCCTCGACAGGGGCAAGCCCCCGCCGCGACCGCCCGGCCGTCTGACAGGGGAGAGATGGGCGTTTCGTCCGGGCACGTCAATCCGGGACGGAATCAGGGCCCGGCATCGGGTTCGAGCGTGGGATCGCCCGAGGCATAGCCGTAAATCCAGAATCCGCGCTCGTCTTCGCGAAAGGGGATATTCAGCCGTATCAGGGTCGACCGCAGCGGCCCGGTGCAATCCTCCACGAGCGTCAGCGGCAGCAGGGCCCCGTCCTGCCGCCACAGGCGCGGGATCAACCTGAGCCATTCGATCGCATAGAAGGGCTCCAGGCATTCGTAACACCAGCAGCCCGGCTGGACCCGCTGGTCAGAGACCCACAGCATTTCGCGGGGATCCAGCACCGCCTGGTATTGATAGGGCGGAGAAAACGGCAGGTCGCGGATCCCGTCGCGCAGTTTGGTCCAGCGCGTCTGGTTCATGACCGAGGCCAGCCCGCGGCGCTCGACCTCGGCCCGGACCTTCTGCCGGTGTTCCCGATCCTGCTGCCGCCGAGCCTCGATGTCCGGACGGTCGACCATGGGGACGCCTAGTTGAGCACGCCGGTCGGGCTCTCGGCGGTGGCCAGCTGCAGCACGCCCATCAGGGTGGCCCGGGTCTCGCCGTCGGCGATGCCGTCGACCCGGGCCGGTCGCCAGTGGCGCTGGAAGGCATCGACCGTCAGCCGGGTATCGTCATCATAGCTGCCGCCGGGCTTCAGACCGTAGCCGAGCCGGTTCAGCCCGGCCCGCATCACGACCACGCCCAGCCCCTCGTCGCCGAGGGTCAGCTCGGGGCCGAGGGCGGCGATGCGCTCGGGCGCAGGCTCGAACCACAGGCCGTGACCGGCCGCCGCCAGGGCCTTCCAGGGAAACAGCTCGCCCGGGTCCTGCTTGCGCGCCGGGGCCAGGTCGGAGTGGGCGATGATGCGGCCGTCGGGGATGGTCCAGCGCGAGCGGACGTCGGCGACCAGGGCGATCACCGCCGCGACCTGGACCTCCGGAAAGGGCCGATAGCCGAACTCATGGCCGGGATTGACGATCTCGATGCCGATCGAGGCGGCGTTGCAGTCGGTCTCGCCCTGCCATTCGCCCTGGCCGGCGTGCCAGGCCCGGCGCTCCTCGGCGACCAGCTTCAGGATCCGGCCATCCTCATCGACCACGTAGTGGGCCGAGACGGCGGCCGCCGGGTCGCGCAGGCGGGCGACGGCCGCCTCGGCGGTCGGCATGCCGGTATAGTGCAGCACCAGAAGGTCCGGTGGTGCGCGGCGATTGTCGAAATTGGGCGACGGCGCGTCACGGATGTCGAGCATGGGCGGGCTTATCGCCCCTGTCGTTCCCAGCCGTAGGCGACCCATTCCCCGTCGACCTTGCGGGCTTCAATCACATCATCGCCGCGACGGTTGTGGCCACCGAACCGGCGGCGCGCGCGAATGGCGAGGCCGGCGAGGAAGATCAGAATGGTTCCGAAGACCGCGATCACGGCCACGGCCACGGCCGTGAATACCGCCAGAATCGCCCCGATGGTCATCGCCGCCAGGGTGGCGATCAGACCGCACAGCCACACCACAGGGGTCAGCAGGCCAGGGGCCCGCCGACGGGATGCGGCCCCCGAAGGGATGAAGCGATCGGTCTCGATCATCGAACAGCCTTTGGAAACACCCCGGGGGGCGTCGGAGGCGCAATGTCGGTCGATATCGCCTCCGGGTCAATGGAAGACACGGTCACAGGCGAGTGTGCATTCCGGCGAGGGCCCCTGTCAGGGCAGCGGCTGCTCGGCCAGGACCGAGGCCCCGGCGCTGCGCATACGGTCAGCCTCGATCCGCTGCAACACGACCCGGGCCTGCGGATCCGCCATCACGCCGCCGATCCCGACCAGCACGCGGGCCGCCTCGCTGGAGACACCAAAGGCCTTGGACAGCGCTTCCCACGGCGATTCCGGCGTCGGATAGCGTTTGAAGCGTACCGCCTCATCGGCCGGGATTTCGGCCAGGCGACGCGCCTGGACGATAGCCTCGTGCAGCCCGCCCAGTTCGTCGACCAGGCCCAGTTCCTTGGCCTGGCGACCGGTCCAGACGCGCCCGCGGGCGATTTCCCGGACCCGGGCCGGTGTCAGCTTGCGACCGGTGGCGACCCGGGCGATGAACTCCTCATAGGTACGGTCGATCGACGCCGAATAGGCGGCCCGCTGCGCCGCGCTGAAGGGCCGGGCCGGCGAGAAGGCGTCGGCATAGTCGCCGCCGACCGACAGGTCGCGAATGTCGACACCGAAACGGCCCAGCGCGTTGGCCAGCACGAATTTGCCGCCGTACACCCCGATCGACCCGGTCAGGGTCGAGGGCTGGGCGACGATGTAGTCGGCCTCCGAACTGATCCAGTAACCGCCCGAGGCGGCATAGGCTCCCATGGACACGACCACAGGCTTGCCCGCGGCCCGGGCGGCGCGAACCGCGGCCAGGATCTGTTCCGAGGCTTCCGGCGAGCCGCCGGGCGAGGAGACGCGGAAGACGATGGCCTTCACGTCCTTGTCCTCGATCGCTTCATAGAGCGCCCCGGCGAGGTCGTCGGAGCGGATCGACGCGCCGCCGCCGAAGCCGCCGCCACTGCCGCTACCGGTCTGGATGGCCCCCTCGCCGCCGACGATGGCGATGGCGTTGCGGCCCGAGCCGCGGCGCTGGCCCTTGGACGAGGCATAGTCACCCAGCTCGACCAGCTGGGCCCCCTTGCCGGCGCGCCGTCTGATCTCGGCCTCGGCCTCCTCGACCTGGCCGATCTTGTCGATCAGCTTGCGCTGCAGGGCCTCGGCCGACGACCACGGGCCGCCCTCGATGGTGGCGCGCAGGGCGACCGGGGTGACCTTGCGATCACTGGCGGCGTTGGCGATGGCGCTGGTGTAGATCGAGGTCATCCACGCCGTCATCGCCTCACGATGAGCCGGGGTGAAGTCGCTCTGGGTGTATTCGTTGACGGCGTTCTTGTACTCGTAGCGCTGCTCGAACTGGGCGTTGACGCCGTATTTGTCGAAGGCGCGGCCGAGGAAGATCTGGTCGGCGGAAAAGCCCGTCAGCTGGAAGCTGGCGGTGTTCTGCATCCACAGTTCGGAGGCCGAGGCCCCGACCATATAGCTGGAAATCGTGGTGCCGACCGGCTGGAAGCCCTGGCTGTGGGCGATCACGACCTTGCCGGCGGCGCGGAAGCGTCGCACGGCCTGACGCACCTCATCGGCGGCGGCCGGGGTCATGCCGGCTTCCGGCAGGCGGATCAGCAGGGCCTTCACGTGACGATCGTCCCCGGCCTGGGCCAGGGTATCGACCACCTCCATCACCGACAGGCCGGATCCGCCGAACACGGCGAACGGATTGGTGGGATCCTGGTCGGTCAGGCCGTCGCGCAGGTCCAGTTCCAGCACTGTATTGGACGCGGTCACCGGGGTCGACGAGGCCGACGACACCGCCGCCGTGATCAGCACCAGCGGGACCACGACCACAAACAGGATGAGGCCGAGGAAAACGCCCAGTACGGTCAGGAAAAACTGTTTCATGAAGGTCGGCAGGTCCGGACGGAACGGACCAGAAAGCGGCCCGACGCGACCATAGAGAGGCAAGCGTTCGCGTCAAATGAACGT
>TARA_R110000868_G_scaffold83515_4_pt1 | contig 22402 bp, 17 predicted proteins | sample TARA_R110000868 | Tara Oceans TARA_R110000868 (sample SAMEA4397489) | marine metagenome | biome: Polar Biome; feature: [SRF] surface water layer (ENVO:00010504); material: water (ENVO:00002006), including particulate matter (ENVO:01000060) such as... | depth 5 m | reverse complement strand
TGCATAATTACAATCCGTACTGGTCTGTTCTGGTATGTGTCAAAAGTATAAATTTATTCCGAAATACAAAAAATAATTTCCCCAATATTATGAAGTGATAATTATTAGTTGTTAGGTAAACAATCTTCTACGCTTTAATCTTAATTAGTATCAAACCCCACATCCATACAATCAATTTGCCCAATTTTAAATGCTGATAAATTCTATGATTTATTCATATTCACAAATACAAAAGATCTATTTTACGAATATTTATGTTTTATTTCGTTTATTTTCTTTTTTTTGTACATTTGAAATACACAGATTATCTAAATTCTAGATTAATTTAAATTAAAAAGCTATAAAACCATATACTGAGCTCATTCTATGAAAACCTATTTTAAAAGAAATGTAATCGATTGTATTTTAATTTTCTTAGCTAGTTTAGGACTAACACAATGTAATAATGCCCAAGAAGAAAAATTAAAACCACGCATTTTAATCAGTACTGATATTGGTGGTACCGACGATGATGATTACCAGTCAATGATACATTTACTAATGTATTCCAATCAATTTCAAATTGAAGGACTAGTATCTTCACCCTTCGGAGACGGCAGAAAGAAAAACATCTTAGACATGATTGATCTTTTTGAAAAAGATCTTCCACAATTATCAAATCACATTAAAGATTTCCCTACGCCAAATGCTCTAAGAAAAATCACCAAACAAGGCAGTATTGATAGCGCACCATTTTCTGGATATAAAAAACCTACCGAAGGTTCCAATTGGATAATTAAATGTGCCAAAGAAAAAAGTGATCGACCGTTATGGGTACTTGTTTGGGGCGGTATTGAAGATTTAGCTCAAGCTTTACATGATGCACCAGAAATTAAAAAAAATATTCGCGTGTATTACATTGGTGGTCCTAATAAAAAGTGGAGCGTAAATGCATACGCTTACATAGCCAAAAACCACCCTGATCTTTGGATGATTGAAGCAAACTCCTCCTATAGAGGATGGTTTATGGATAAAGATTCTCCAAAAAATATTACAGGTAAAGCATATTATGGCAATTATATTGATGGTCGTGGTGCCATGGGTAAAGATTTTATTAAGTATTACGAAGGGAACATAAAAATGGGAGATACACCATCTTTAGCCTATGTAATGAATGGCGAGCCCAATGATCCAACAGGCGAAAGTTGGGGTGGTAGATTTGAAGCTATAAAAAGAAGTGCAAATTACATTTTTCAAGGCAACACAACTATTAAAGATACAATAGCTGCTTATGGAGTTATTGAATGGCATTTTAAAGGTCCTGAACTCGCTATTCCAAAAGATTCTACTTGTTTTACACTTGAAATATCCAAACAATCATGGCCTGGTTATTATTTAGGTAATGGCATTTATGCTGTACGCTATTCCTCTAAAAAACCAGAAACAGGTTCCTATACCACTATTAGCGATATACCTGAATTAAATGGACAATCGGGTCAATACACGAGCACCATTCCATGGCCAGGTAAACCAAATTCTGATGACTATATTTTAGGTGAAAACTGGTATAGTGATGTTGCAGATCCAGAACTATTTATACACGACCAACAAGGAGCAAAAACAATTTCAAAGTATCGTGAAGCCTTTTTAATGGACTGGGCTAAGAGATGGGAATGGCTTAAAAAATAGTTTAAAATACATTTGAATAATTTCAATATAATATCAAAAATAACGTGAAAATACTTGTAATTGAAGACGAGCCAGAAATGAAAGATTTAATAAAACAATTTCTGGAAGACGAAAACTATGTTGTAGAAATTGCAGGCGATTATCAAGCTGGTTTAAATAAAATTGTTTCTTATGATTACGATTGTATTTTACTTGATATCACCTTACCAGGTGGCAATGGACTGGACATATTACAAGAATTAAAAAAATTAAAAAAAGCTGATAGCGTAATTATAATTTCAGCTAAAGATTCTATTGAAGACAAGGTTAAAGGTCTAAATCTTGGAGCTGATGACTATCTCACCAAACCTTTTCATATAACAGAATTAAATGCTAGAATAAAGTCTGTAATTAGACGAAAAAAGGCTGATGGTAAAAGTTTATTGGAACTTGAAAATATAAAAATTAATATAGAGGAACGCTTGGTTTTAATCAACGAAGAATCTGTTGAACTGAATCGTAAAGAATTTGATATTCTGGTTTTTTTCGGGATGAACAAGTCAAGAATTGTTAGCAAATCTGCTATTGCAGAAAATATTTGGGGAGATTACATAGACCAAACAAACGATTTTGATTTTATTTATTCTCAAATAAAAAATCTACGTAAAAAGCTTAGAGATCATAATGCTGAAATAGATATCAATTCGGTTTACGGAATGGGTTATAAATTAACGTTCAAATGAAACTTGTTAATCATACCTTGTGGATACTCTCTGTAATTTTATTTACAACGGTAGGTTTATGGGCATTCTTGTTTTATTCTCAATTACTAAATCAAATTAAAGCTACTATTGATGAAGGACTCACCAACCATAAAATAGCGATAATAGACAATTTAAAAGACGAATCTAATATTGACCAACAGAATGACTTTTTAGGAAAAAGCTATAGTATAAAAAATGTCTCTGAAGATTATGCCTTAAAAGTTATAGACAGTTACAAAGACACTTTAATTTTCTCTAACTTAAAAAATAGCACTTACGAAGCCCGATTATTAACTACAGCTTTTGTCTCTACCGACGGAAAGTTTTACGAAATGAAAGTGCTTTCGCATGAGTTAAATAAAAATAACTTAATAAAAAAAATTATCACCTCGCTTCTCTGGTTGTTTCTGTTTCTTTTTATCAGCGGTGTACTAGTTAATAGATTTGTTTTAAATAAAACATGGAAGCCTTTTTATGAATTGCTAGCCTATTTAAATGAATTTAGATTAGACAACAATACTTCAAAAGAATTAGCAAAAACAAATATTAAGGAGTTTTCCCTCCTAAATAATTCGGTTCAAAAACTACTACACACCAATGCTGTTATTTTTAATAGTCAAAAACAGTTTATAGAAAACGCATCGCATGAATTACAAACACCTCTGGCGATTGGCATTAACAAGCTTGAATTACTTGCCCATGATCCGAGTTTATCATCAGAACAAATTGAAAAAATTGGAGATATCATAGGATCGTTTCAACGATTGTCTGGGCTTAACAAATCTTTACTATTACTATCAAAAATAGAGAACAAGCAATTTATTAACAGGGAGCAATTAAATTTTAATGATATTCTTAAAAAGATTTTCCAAGATTTTTCTGATTATTCTGATTATCAAAAAATTAAAATTAGGTACATAAAAAGTGGCGATTGGCATTTTAATATGAATAAAAATCTTGCAGAAATGCTTTTTGTTAATCTTATCAAAAACGCCATTATTCACAACAAAAAAGAAGGTGAAATTACCATACAATTGGACGATGATTATATAACTATTCAAAACACGAGCAATATACCAGAAATAGCAGCGGACAAATTATTTGTAAGATTCAATAAAAACGCTAACAACAATAATTCTACCGGATTAGGTTTGGCAATAATAAAGGCAATTGCAGACGTATCTGATTTAGCTATTTCTTATTCCTATACAGGTAAACATTGTTTTAGAATAAGCAAAAATTTCATCTAAATCAGATTAAAAATATATAAAACTCTATCACAACGGATAACGCTAATTTAAATATGAAAAAACTAAAATTCACATTACTATTTTTACTTGCTATTTGTAGCATTTCTGCACAAATTAAGGTGAGTTGTATTGGTAATAGCATTACAGAAGGTTGGAACGGTAATCCATCTTATATTCCTTCATTACAACTATTATTAGGTGACGAATATCTAGTACAAAATTATGGAAAAAGCGGTGCTACCGTTGCGCAAAATGGTGATGTGCCTTATATGCAACAAAACGCATTTTCACAAGCACTAATTTCCAATGCAGATATCATCACTATTTTATTGGGTACTAATGATACTAAACCTCAAAACTGGGAAACAAATAAAAACAATTTTGAAACAGATTATATTTCTCTTATCGATACACTACAAAGCACCAATAAAAATGCTAAAATTTTTCTGGTAATTCCGGTTCCTGTTTGCACAGATAATTTCGGAATTAGAAACGAAATCTTGAATAAAATAATACCCATTATAAAACAAATTGCCATTAAAAAAAACTTAGCAGTTATAGATGCAAACACACCATTGCTTACTTCCTGTATTTTTTTTAACGATGGTGTACACCCCAATAAAGAAGGTGCAGATGCCATAGCAAAGCTATTTTATAAAGAAATAATCAAATGAAAATTATACTATGCCAAGCAATAAGTACATTATTTTCTTAATTCCAGATTCCTTCCAGAATCATTCCCATTTGTTTCCAAATTCGTGTTCTTTATTTGTCTCAAATATAAAATTACAAATGAAAATAATCTTTAGGTTTATCGTCTATATATTTTTTACACAAAGTGTTTTATCACAGAGGATTGATCAAAAAAATGTACCTGCTGTAACACTTAATGCTTTTCAGTTAAAATTTCCAAACGCACAAGAAACTAAATGGAAATTGGATGGAGATATCTACAAAATAGATTACGAGGTTAATGGCAAATCACATTTTTTAAAAATGGATGCCAAGGGAACTGTCTTGCAGCACAACCAAGATTTATATGTGAGTGAAATACCTAAGATAGTTTTAGAAACCATTCGTAAAAAAGCTACCTATTTTGATATAAATGATGCAGATAAATATGAAAATGAAAGCAGAATTACCTATGAAATTAAATTTAAGGTGGATGGAAAATACAGTTATTTCTGGTTAAACGAAAACGGGAAATTAATTAAGTATAGAAAAGAATTAAATGATAGTGAAATACCCCAATCAATTATTACTGCAATTAATAAAAACTATGGTTTAGTAGATATTGATTATGCAAAATATGTTGAGGAAGGCAAAAAAGTTATTTACATCATTAGAGGCGAAATTAAAAATGCAGATCATAGTTTCACCTTTGACGATAACGCAACAATTCTCAATCATTCTATAGATTTAAAAGATTCAGAAATTCCAGCTTTAATTTTAAAAACCATATCCAACAATTATAAGGATTATAATATCCAAGATGCTGATTTTAAAGAAGAAAATGGCAATATCACCTATGTTATAAAACTTAAAAACTCGAAGACCCAAGTGTATGTTACTTTCAACGAAAGTGGTAAAATACTAGAAGTTAAGTAACTAGAAAATTAATGATAACTAACATGAAACTAGCATTACCCTACATACTGTTCATTCTTTTTTCATGGCTCAGTTATTCACAAGAAACTACCACTGAAAAAACTGATGAATTTGTAACTAGTAAAATTAAGATTTACCTTGATTGTAATGATTGTAATGCTAATTTCTTTCGTCATAATTTAGAGTTTATAGACTTTGTCCGTGATCCAAAATTGGCGGGTATACATCTATTTGTTACCGCACAAGGAACTGGAAGTAATGGCACGGAATACACTATTAATTTTATAGGCTCTAATCAGTTTTCTGATATTAATTATAAACTAAAAACGCTATCTACACAAGACGATACTGAAATTGTTAAATGGGAAAGACTTCTAAAGTTAATAGATATTGGTCTTCTACCCTATTTAACCAAAACCTCAGATTTATCCGAAATAGAAATTGAACATCATACAAAAATAAATAGCGAACCAGAACAAGAAATGGATCCTTGGAATTACTGGATTTTTAGAATAGAAATGGGAACTGAATTTCAGGGAGAAAAAACTAAAAAAGAGTACGATTTAAGTGGTGCATTTAAAGCAGACCGAATAACCGATATGTATAAATTTAAATCTGAATTATCATATGATTTAAACAAAAAAATATACAATGATGATGGGGAACAAATAAAAATTTCAAAAGAAGAAGCTCAGCTAGAAAGTAGGTTCATCTATTCCATAAATCCAAAATGGTCCATAGGAGTATTCGGTAAAGTTTATACTTCTACCTACCTGAATATACATAGAGCCACCAATTTGCAACCTGCTATTGAGTACAATATTTTTCCATGGGATAAATCTGATAATAAAGTATTCACTTTCGCCTATCACCTAAAAGCCAATTATTTTAAGTATGACGAAATAACAATTTATGATAAATATGAAGAATGGCTTACTGCCGAAGCGCTAAGAGTTTCATTGATTTTAAGACAACCATGGGGCACCATAGAAAGCGATCTTGAAGCATCACATTACTTTCATGATTTTTCTAAAAACAAATTATCATTTGATACAGACATTTCGGTAAGAGTGGCCAGAGGATTATCTTTTTTCGTGCAATTAGAAGCCGATTTAATTCATGATCAATTATACCTTCCTGCAGGTGAAATATCTCGCGATGATGTGCTTTTACAACAAAGAAAATTAGCATCAAATTTTGAACAATCGTGGGAAGTTGGCATTCGATATACTTTTGGAACCAATTATAACAATATCGTAAATCAAAGATTATAAATAAAAATCAAACATATACTTGAACATTAATATTTAATATGCCCAAGAACAACTAAACAAAAAAGGTAAAATCATGAAAAGAATCACATATATATTGCTACTTATTACAACCTTAGTTTCCACATTAATAACCGCGCAAGAGAATTCTGCTGATTATTTAAATAAAAGTTGGAAAGAAGTAGCCACCAAAATGCCTATGGATTGGTACAGCACGCAAGAGGCTGCTGGTGTTGCTGAGAATATATTAATCGCGCAAAAAGAAATTGGAGGATGGAAAAAAAACAAACCTTACCATCATACTTTTTCGAAATTGGAAAAAGAGCATTATGTAAAAGACAAATCTGCAATTGGAGCTACTTTTGATAATGACGCGACCATTACAGAACTACGTTTTCTTGCCAAAATGTATGCTAATAAAAAAGACCCTCGTTATAAAGCGGCCTTTGAAAGAGGATTAAACTACATATTCATAGCGCAATATGCCAATGGCGGATGGCCACAATTCTTTCCAGTACGCACTGGCAATACATCGTACTCAGCTCATATTACCTATAATGATAATGCCATGGTAAATACCATGAAATTTTTAAAAGAAATTTATACAAACGATAAAGAATTTGCAGCACTTAATTTAACTAATCAATATAAAACAAAGGCAAAAAATGCCTTTAACAATGGTATAAATTGTATTTTAAAAACTCAAATAATTGTGCAAGGCAAACCTACTGTATGGTGTGCGCAACATGATGAAATTACGCTAGCTCCGGCAAATGCAAGAAGTTATGAACTCGCATCATTTAGTGGTGGAGAATCGGTGGGTATAGTGTTATTACTTATGGATTTAGAAAATCCCTCAAAAGAAATAATTAACGCTATTAATGGTGCCATAGAATGGTTTAAAGATCATAAAATAGAAGGCATTAAACTAGACACAGAAATACAAGATGATGGTCGCAAAAATAGAATAGTAGTAAAGGATGAAAACGCACCAACACTTTGGGGTCGCTTTTACGATTTAGATACTGAAAAACCTTATTTCAGTGATCGCGATGGTATCAAAAAAAACACATTTGCAGAAATGGGTTACGATCGTAGAAATGGCTATGCTTGGTACACCAACGCACCAGAGAAAGCGCTAGAGAAATACGAAGAATGGAAACTAAAATTCACTAATAACTAATTAATAACCAGTTCTAATTATCAGTTTAATAAAATATAAAATAATGAAAATAGTTCTGAAAAAATTTAATCTTTTGCTACTTCTAATGATAGCATTTATGGGTTTCAGTCAAAAAAACACGACTAGAACTACTGAAAAAGCAAGGATAATTGTTACGTCTGATGGTGAAATAGATGACGAATGTTCTATGGTTAGGTTTTTATTATATGCCAATGAATGGGATATAGAGGGCATCATTACGAGTAGCTCGCAATACCATTGGCGTGGTCATAAATGGGCAGGCGATGATTGGATTAATCCTTATTTAGACGCTTATACCAAAGTGTATCCAAATCTTATTTTACACGATAAAGATTTTCCAAAGCCCGAGTATTTAAAATCAATTAATTTTCTCGGAAATGTTGATGCAGAGGGCGAAATGGATTCTATAACGCCTGGATCTCAACATATTGTAAAAGTACTTTTAGACCAATCGGATGATCGTCCTATCTGGATTCAAGCATGGGGAGGCACCAACACTATTGCTAGAGCATTAAAAACCATTGAAGAAGATCATCCTGATAAAATGGACTATGTAGCGGATAAATTACGGTTTTTCTTTATATGGGAACAAGATTACACGTACCAAAAATACATAAAACCACAATGGGGAAAATATAACATTCCAACGATTATTTGCGATCAGTTCTGGGCGGTAGCCTATCAATGGGATAAAATTATGCCTGCAGATAAAATTCAATATTTTAGATCGGATTGGATGAAAGAGAATATTCTAGAAAACCATGGACCACTTTGCTCTTTATATGAAGCATACAAAGGCGGTAATGATAATGAAGGCTTTATTGCTGGCGATGCAAAAAAACAAGGTGATTTTAGATCTGAAGGAGATTCTCCAGCATTTATTTACACGATTCCAACAGGTCTACGTTCTCTTGAATCTCCAGATTATGGAGGTTGGGGAGGTCGTTATGTAAATGTGCGCTCGAATACATGGCTAGATGCTGTTCCAGAAACAAACTATACTTATCCCGAAGGAAGATGGTATACAGGCACAGCTTGGGGGCGTAATTATATGCGTAAAGAATACCCAAAAAATCAAGATTTAATGAATGCCTATTTCAAGCCTATTACGCAATGGGCAGATGCCTTACAGAATGATTTTGCAGCTCGCGCAGACTGGTCAATAAAATCATACGAGAATGCCAACCATGCACCAGTAGTTATTCTAAAGAATAAATTAGATATAACAGCAAAAATTGGCAGTAAAATTAAATTAGATGCAACAAATTCTTTTGATCCAGACGGAGACCAGCTGACCTACTCTTGGTGGCAATATGAAGATGCAAGTTCGTATAATGGTGTTTTAACAATTAATAATTCAAGCAAGTCAGAGGCTACATTCACCGTTCCAAAGAACAGCAAAAAAGGACAAACCATTCATATAATTTGTGAGGTAAAAGATTCTGGAACTCCACAATTAACAAGATATCAACGTGTAATAGTTACCATACAATAGTAGTAACAAAAATTAAATACAAGAATCCGACAATGAAAAATATAATAATTCTACTAGTACTTATAAATACTTGCCTTTTATCAAATGCACAAGCACCATGGCAAGTTCATGGCAAACTCGAAGTTGCGCCTAACCAACATGTTATACAACACAATGATGGTAGTCCATTTCTGTGGATTGGCGATACCGCTTGGGGCATGGTACAACAATTGACAAGAGAAGAAATAGATCACTATTTGGATAGTAGACAAGCTTTAGGGTTTAATGTTATACAATCTGTAGCCCATTGGTCTCCTCATGGTGGAGGGTTAGACAGGAGCCCTGACAATGCTCCTAATAGATACGGATTCCGACCTTTTTCTGGTGAAGAAAAAACTCCTAACACTTCAGAACCTTTAGTTGTTAAAGGCGGAAGCCCCACTGATCCAAATGACTATTGGGATCATATGGACTATGCCGTTCAGGCAGTAAAAAAACGAAATATGTATTTAGCCCTTTTACCTTGTTGGGCTTCTCAGCTAATTACCGGAACAGGCGAATACACCCAAGCAGAAGCTAAATCATTTGGAGAATTTATCGGCAAACGCTATGGAAATGAGCCACATATTATATGGGTTTTAGGGGGCGATACCAAAGCACAGTTTGATGCTTATGATAAAAATCAAAAATATAGTACCTATGATTATCGAGCTGTTTACAGAGCTATGGCGGAGGGAATATTGAAAGGTGCTACAGGGCAAAAAGTAGCTTGGAATGAAAAAAACACTGCATGGGATAAATTATTTTTCACCTATCACCCCAATGGCGATGCTCCCTATGGTTCATCGCAATGGTTCCATAAGGATGAATGGTTAGACGCTAATGGTGTAGAAGTTTGGAGAGAAGTTAATGATGTTTATAGAGCCATGATGGATGATTATCAATTAAAAAATCCTATTAAACCTAGTTTATTCTTAGAAGGATCTTATGAATATGGATCATACCGCCATGAATGTGGTTGGGTAACTCCTTTAAGAGTACGCAGACAATTTTATCAAACATTTTTTGCCGGTGGCGCAGGACATACTTATGGTGCTGCTCCAATTTGGGCCATGCGAGGTAACGAAGGTGATTACAATTGTGGATATACTTGGCAACAGGCATTAGATTTTCCTGGAGCCATTCAAATTGCAAAAATTGGCAAGCAATTTTTATTGGATCATAAATGGAACGAATGGATACCCAACGGTAATGTTATTTCTGGTGTGGGTGAAAACGAAAACCTAAAAACGGCCATAACCACGAGCGCTGGAGATATGGCATTGGTTTATTTTGCAGATAACTCGCATTGCGAGATTACAAATGTGCTAAATAAAAATGCCAAGGCCTATTGGTTTAATCCTGCAAATGGTGAAAAGAAAGAAGCTCCAGGGTTTAGCATAAATGAATCTAGAGAAATGGTACCTCCAAACAAATGGGAAGATGCCTTATTAATTCTTCAAATAATAGAATAATGAATAACATTTATAAGAAAATAACTTTTTTAGGTTTTGTATTTGCTCTACTCATTACTTGTAGTACCAGTAAGCAACTTGAAAAACCTAAAAGCACTGAAAATGTTAATCAAACTATTTCTAAAATCCAACCACTTGCATTTCCAACTGCAGAAGGTTATGGAAAATATTCAAAAGGCGGTCGTGGTGGAAAAGTTTATGAAGTGACTAATTTAAATGATAGTGGCGAAGGAAGTTTAAGAGCAGCGGTTGAAGCAACAGGGCCAAGAACTGTTGTATTTAGAGTTTCTGGAACTATTACTCTTGAAAAAGCTTTAACAATTAAAAATCCGTATATCACTATTGCTGGTCAAACAGCTCCTGGTGATGGTATTTGTCTAAGAAAAAACCCTTTAGTAATTGGTGCAGACCATGTTATTATTAGATACTTAAGAGTACGATTAGGAAATGAATCGGGTGACGATTCGGATGCCGTATCTAGCCGCTATAACAAGCATTTAATTTTAGACCATATCTCTGCCAGCTGGAGTGTTGACGAAACCATGTCGGTGTATCACAATGATAGCATTACGGTGCAATGGAGTATTATTTCCGAAAGTATGTTCAACTCAAACCATATTAAAGGAGCTCACGGTTTTGGAGGCATTTGGGGTTCTAACTACGGTACATACCACCACAATCTTATTGCCAACCACGGAAGTCGTAATCCTCGAATGGGATCAGGATCTGGTTTTATGGATTACAGAAACAACGTTTTATACAATTGGGGATACAATTCATGCTATGGTGGCGAAAACCAACAAGTTGGTAATCCTAAATTTGCTTTTTCAAAATTTAATATTGTAGCCAATTATTACAAACCCGGACCAGCAACAGAACCTGGTAATGTATCGTACCGAATAATACAACCATCAATGCGAAACAACAATACTGCCGATTTTGGAAAATGGTATGTAAACGGTAACGTAGTTGAGGGAAATAGTACTGTTACTGCTGATAACTGGAATGGAGGTGTACAGCCACAAGGCGGAGAAGTAAATATACCTTTTGTAAAAATGGATAATCCTTGGAACGCCATGCCAATTAAACAACAAACGGCCAAAGAAGCTTATGAATTAGTTCTTGAAAACGCAGGAGCTATAGTACCCAAAAGAGATGCTATTGATACACGAATTATAAATGATGCCAAAACTGGTGTTGCAACTTTTGAAGGTGCTACTTATAAAACATTAAAAAAACTAGCTGACGCTTCCAAAAAAACAGGAATTATTGACTCGCCAGATGATGTTGGTGGATGGCCAGAACTTAAAAGCACTCCTGCTCCTACTGATTCTGATCATGATGGTATGCCTGATGCTTGGGAAATTACAAACAAACTAAATCCAAAAGATGCTTCAGACGGTAACCAAATTGGTAAAGATGGATACACCATGTTGGAAATATATCTAAATAGTATAAACTAGATAATATCAATAAAACCAAACATAATATAAATGAAGACTAATTTTTTAACATTCTTAATAAGCGCCCTACTTTTAACTTCTGCATGGAGCCAACAATTAGCTTTTCCAACTGCGGAAGGTTATGGCAAATACACTATTGGAGGTCGAGGTGGCGAAGTATTTGAAGTGAGCAATCTTAACGATTCTGGCGAAGGAAGCCTTCGTGCCGCCGTAGAAGCTAAAGGATCAAGAACCGTGATATTTAGAGTTTCAGGAACTATAACACTTGAGAGCGAACTTCGTATTCAAAACCCATATATTACCATTGCCGGTCAAACCGCTCCTGGTGATGGCATATGCCTAAAGAAATACCCGCTTATGATTAATGCTGATGAAGTAATCATCCGTTATATCAGAGTAAGATTAGGTGGCGATGCACTTGTTGATGCCGATGCTGTTTCAAGTAGGTATGTAAAAAACCTAATACTCGATCATGTATCTGCAAGTTGGAGTGTAGACGAGGTTATGTCTATTTATCATGGTGAATATGCAACAGTACAATGGTGCATCATTTCAGAGAGCATGTTCAATTCCAATCACCCAACAAAAGCCAATCATGGTTTTGGAGGCATTTGGGGATCAAACTATAGTACCTATCATCATAACTTAATAGCAAATAACTCCAATCGAAATATTCGCTTTGCTTCAGGTTGCGGTAATACCGATTATCGTAACAACGTGATATACAATTGGGGATTTGAGTCTACTTACGGCGCAGAATCTCAGCAAAAAGGGAATGATAAATTCAATTTTTCTAATGTAAATGTAGTAGCCAATTACTATAAACCAGGACCTGCAACCCTGCCTGGTAGATTAACGTCTCAAATTGCAGCGCCATGGTCACGTAACGGAGATAGTGATTACGGAAAATGGTATATAGCTAATAATGTTATGGTTGGCAGCACAGAAGTTACAAACGATAATTGGAAAGGTGTAGCACCTGCTTTAACAGCCATAGAAGGCGTGCAAAAACATAACCCAACTAATTACAAAGCAATTCCAAGTTTGAAACTTGATAAACCTTGGCCTGCCATGGCAATTAACCAACAAACGGCTGAAGAAGCTTTCCAATCTGTGCTAAAAAATGCAGGAGCAATGCTTCCAAAACGCGATGCTGTTGATGCTCGTATTGTTAACGAGGCACGAGACGGATACGCAACTTTTGAAGGTCCGTCTTATGAAAAGTTTTACGATGTTGCTGATACATCTAAGAATTGTGGCATTATTGATTCTCCAAGCGATGTTGGTGGATGGCCAGTATTAAAATCAAGCACTGCTCCTATTGATACAGATCATGACGGGATGCCTGATGCCTTTGAAATTAAAAACAACCTCAACCCAAAAAATGCTTCAGATAGGAATAAGATTGCAGCCGATGGGTATACTATGTTAGAGATATATCTAAACAGTATTAAATAATATCATTTTTATTTCTATTCGTTAAATGAAAAAAGGATTTCTAAGAGATAATAAACAGTAGCATTCAATGAAAATCAAAAATTCAACTTATCTACTTATTTTTTTAATGATCTGTGCTAGCGTTCGGTCGCAAAGCCAAGTGCCACTTTATCTAACATTTGAAAAATCTATCGAAAACAATACCGCATATTCCAATAAGTTTAAAGATGTTGAATTAAAGTGTATTTACACATCGCCTTCAGGAAAAACCACCGAATTTTATGGTTTTTACGATGGTGACGGAAAAGGAGGTGGAGACTTTCAAAACGGTAATATCTGGAAAATTCGATTTTTGCCAAATGAAGTAGGCACATGGAGTTACACTTGGAGCTGGAGTGACCAAACCAAAGGTGGTACAGGTAGTTTTATTTGTGAATTGAATAATGCTGGAAAAGGCATTTTACAACCATATAAAGAAAATCCTCGATGGTTTGCTTATAATGGTACTGAACCCGTATGGCTAAAATCGTATTACGAAAGTGGCCATGGTTCTATTGCACAACCCTTTGATTGGATTACATCAAATATTTATCAGCCTATTATCGATCGTGGTTACAACCATTTACAAGTAAACTGGCTCCTATCTCTCTGTTGTTTTACACAAATTTATAACGATGGTCCGGCACCATCAACGCAAGATCTTACACTCTATCAAGAAGGTAAAGCATCGAGCACCATGCGTTTAGATGTTTGGAAACTAATGGAACAACATGTAAGTTGGCTGAACGACCGTAATATTGGTTTACAAATGTTTCTTGGCTTCGATGGAAGTCAAAACGAAGGACCAAAATGGACTAGTTTAAGTGATGCCGAAAAGGATTTTTACGTTCGTTATGTAGTAGCTCGCTTAGCGCCTTATGCAAATATTGCTGGTTGGAGTTTTGTTTGGGAAGTACCTGGAGATCGTGAAGATTCTGAACTCGGTTGGGCAAAACAAGTGCAGAAATATGATGTATTTAACCATTTACGAACTTATGAAGATGAATATCCTACAAAAAATGAATATCATCGTTCCGAATATAATTTTGCTGCTATTGAAAACCACTTGATGTTTTCCGATAATAGAGATCTAGACCGGCCTTATTGGAAAGAAGCATGGACTCACCATGAAGCCTGTTTGGCTGGCTATGTTCCTGGAAAACCAGTTTTCATGATGGAAGGCAATGCCTTATGGAGAAGATTTTGGCAAAAAAGAACAAAAGCAAGCCTAGATGATTTCCGTCAATCAGCTTGGGCATGTGTAACGGCAGGAGCTTCATTTACCTGGTGTGGACATGCTGGCGAAGATGCTCTTGTAGCTTTTGGACCTGAAGGATTGCCTTTTTTTGGTGATGAAAACGCATATTCTGTAGCAGCTAAAGAAATTGATATTTTAACCAATATAATTACTAAAGAGGTTTCTTTTTACAATATGAAACCTACAGATTCCCTACTCAAGAAACACGACCCTAAAGGTGTTTGGTGTTTGTCTGAATCTGGAACACAATATCTTGTATTTTCTATTAAAGGTAAACCCTTCGAACTTAAATTATTAAATGGCCTCTACACTAATAACAAATGGATTAACACAAAAACTGGGGAATCTAAATCCGTACCTGAAATTTTGACAAAAAATAATAAACGTGTCAAATTTCAACCTCCTAATTCATCAACGGATTGGGTTTTATTAGTTCGAAAAAAATAATCTATTATAAAACTCAACTATTATGAATAAAATAATTCAAACTATAACTTTTACAATACTTTTAGGAGTTGGTCTTCTTTCTGCTCAAGAAAATCCAAGATTATTTGTGCTAACAGACATTGGAGGCGACCCAGATGACCAAATGTCTATGGTACGTTTAATGACCTATTCTAACCAAATAGACATTGAAGGTCTTGTTGCTACTGAAGTTGTAAAAACCGTAAATCCTGAGCGTATAGAACAAATAGTAGAAGCCTATGGAAAAGTACGCAACAATCTAGAACTTCATGAACCAGGTTTTCCTCAAGCCGAATATTTACAAAAATTTATTTCTAAAGGAATTCCAATAGGTGGAATGGACGGTGTAGGTGAAGGGAAAGACTCTCCTGGCTCCGAACTATTAATTAACACAGTAGATAAAAAAGATCCAAGACCATTATGGGTGAATGTTTGGGGTGGACCAAGTGTTTTAGCCCAAGCCTTATGGAAAGTACGCAAAACACGCTCAAAACAAGAACTTACAAAATTTGTTGCTAAAATTCGTGTATACGCTATCTCTGACCAAGATAATAGTGGGCCATGGATTCGTAAAGAGTTTCCAGAACTTTTCTATATTGTTACACCTGGAGCTAATGCAGGTGGTGGTTTTCATCATAGCACTTGGATTGGTATTGGTGGCGACAAGTTTCATGGTCGTTTTGGTGGAGCAGATTTTGATTTGGTGACTAACGAGTGGCTAGAACGCAACATCCGTATAAAAGGACCTTTAGGAATAATGTACCCACATTGGGAGTACATGATGGAAGGCGATACACCTGCTTTCCTATATCTTGTAACTAATGGACTAAATAATCCTGAACATCCTAATTGGGGAAGTTGGGGAGGTCGTTACGAATTTTATACACCTAAAACTGAAAAATGGTTTTATCAACCTGAAACGAACCCTATCTGGACAAATGCCGATGATGAAGTATTAGGCAATGATGGTGAATGGCACGAAACTAATCAAGCTACAATTTGGAGATGGCGCGAAGCATATCAAAACGACTTTGCAGCTCGTATGGACTGGACAATCTTGCCCTATGACAAAGCAAATCATCCACCAGTGGTGAAGCTTGAAACTCTCGAATATATCAAAGCTAAAAAAGGCGAACGGATTGAACTAAGTGCTCTAGGCACAACAGATCCTGATGGCGACCCATTATCATACCAATGGTTTTGCTATGAAGAAGCAGGTACGAGAGCTATGTCAAACGCTCGATCAGGGATTAAACACGACATTATTGGTTTCGATCAACAGAAAGCGTCAATTGTTGTAAAATCAAGCCGCGTGATGCCTCCAGGAACAGGAACTATGCACATTATTCTCGCAGTTACCGATCATGGTACTCCTCGTTTAACACGATACAAACGCGTAATTATTGATGTTATAGAATAGTAAATCAACATTAAACAATTACAAAAAATTAATTGAAGTACTCATGAAGAAATATCTTTTAACTTTAATAGCCTTTATCTCTCTTTTTTCAATCTCAAATTCTCAACAATTAGCTTTTCCAACCGCCGAAGGCTTTGGAGCCTACTCCAAAGGTGGTCGTGGTGGCGAAGTTATTTACGTTACTAATCTTAACGATGCCGGTGAGGGTAGTTTACGTTGGGCTATTGAACAAGAAGGCCCTAGAACCTTAGTATTTGCAATTTCAGGAACTATTGAACTAAAGAAACGATTAGATATAAAAAATCCTTTTATCACCATTGCAGGGCAAACGGCGCCAGGAGACGGAATTTGTTTAAAAGGTGAAACATTAAAAATACTAACTCACGATGTTGTTGTTAGATACCTTCGTGTTCGATTAGGAGATGGAAAATTTGGCGAAGGCGGAACAAATCAAGGTAAAGACGCGATAGATATTTCTGTTGGGGAGGATATTATTGTAGACCATTGTTCTGCTGGATGGAGTTTAGATGAGGCTGTTTCAGCTTCTACCCGAAATCCTACATTAACACGTGTAACAGTGCAATGGTGTTTTATAACGGAAGGCTTAAATGTGGACAATCACGGTTTTGGATCATTAATTCGTGGAACTGGTGGCGCTAAATATAGTTATTTGCACAATCTGTATGCTAATAATTATGGGCGTAATCCACGTCCAGGAAACTACGATTCTAATCCATATGATAAAGATCGAAAAGGTTTACTTCTTGATTTTAGAAATAATGTCATTTACAATTGGGGTGGCGAACATGCAGGATATAATAACGATTCTATAAGTGTTACACATCTTAACTATGTAGGAAACTATCTTATCTCTGGTGTAGATTCTAAGGCAAACGGAATTGCATATTCGACGAAATCTGCCTTTAACAAAGCTTATTTTGCTGGTAATTACTACAATGAAAAACAACCAGCTAATCCATGGGATTTAGTGAAAATACGCGATTATTGGACCGAAAAAAACATTGCCGATTATAAACAATCAAAACCATTCGAAACAGGACATGTAAAAACTGAAGATGCCCTTATTGCGTATCAACGTGTATTAAAAGAAGGTGGTGCCATACTCCCAAAACGTGATGCTGTAGATTCCAGAATTGTGAATAATGTAAAAAATAGAACAGGTAAAATTATTGCAAGTCAAGATACCGTAGGCGGCTGGCCTGAATTAAAAAGCACTCCCCCTCCTACTGATTCAGATAAAGATGGCATGCCTGATGCGTGGGAAAAGAAAAACAAACTAAATCCAATAGATGCATCAGATCGAAATTTAATTGGAAAGGATGGCTATACGATGTTGGAAATTTATTTAAACTCAATAAAATAATTACTATGAAACCAGAACACCTTTCATTGCTATTAATAAAAACTATTCATCTACTAAAAATACATAACTACCTCTATATTTTTGCTGTACTTTTATTCTTTGGAAATACTATTGCTGCTCAAGAGGAAAATTCTGATAGAATTCCTAACTATTCAGTTCCCTATACTTTTCCTACGGAAGAAAGAATTTTGTCAACTTTACATCAGGTAAAGCAGTATTACGAAGCTACTAGTACACAAACCATTGTGGATAGTAAAACTGGAGAAAGAATAACCAATTTTAAAAAATTTAATGACAATGCAGAACCATCAGATGGTTTCTCCAGTGAATACTCATATACTCATGGCGTAGTACTTTCTGCTTTTGAATATATTGATGATGTAACAGGAGATAAAACCTTTTTTGAAGATAATATTAAGTTCTTTAATTATGTCACTGATAATTTACCCTATTTCACAAAGAATGCTGATAAAATAGAAAAGGAAAAAATTGGTGGATGGGGACGTATTTTAAAGTTTCATGCATTGGATGATTGTGGGTCCATTGGCGCCGCACTTATTAAGACATATTTAAAAACTAAGAACCAAAAATATCTACCATTAATAAATCAGACGGTAGATTTTATCTCAAATCAACAATTTAGACTAGACGATGGCACATTAGCTCGCAATAGACCGCAATATGAATCTGTTTGGGCGGATGATTTATATATGAGTGTACCTTTTCTTGCCAATATGGGTAAGCTTACTGGTGAGGCTAAATATTATGATGATGCCTCTAGACAGATTTTACAAATGGCTGATAGGCTTTATATTTCTGAAAGAGAATTATTTGACCACGGTTGGAATGTAACTTCCGGTGATTATGACCCACGTTTTTATTGGGGTAGAGCAAATGGATGGGCATTAATGTCTATGGCAGAATTACTTAGTGTTTTACCAGAAAATCATTCTGATAGAGATAAAATATTGCACCTATACCGTTCCATGGTACGTAGCTTAGCCAATTTACAAGATGGTAGTGGTTTTTGGCACAATCTACTTGATAAAACCGATACTTACAAAGAAACATCATGTACGGCAATGTTTACCTATGCCATTGCAAAAGGTATTAATGAAGGTTGGATTAGCCATATTTATGGTCCTGTGGCGCTTACAGGTTGGAATGCGGTAAACACACGTGTGCTCGAAAATGGTGCAGTAGATGGTACATGTGAAGGCACCACATTTGCACATGATAATGTCTATTACTACAATCGTGGTGCTAGTATCCATGCTACACATGGTTACGGTCCAGTACTTTACGCTGGTGCAGAAATGATTAAACTGTTACAAAATGATACTTTAGAAATTCTAAAAGCAAAAGACAATGCTGTAAATAGCACCTATCATTTTCTATTAAAAAGTGAGTGGCCAATTAAAAAATAAGTATCACTCGAAACCATTAATTGGAAAAATTAGAAAAGCAACCAAGAAAAATTCTTACTTAATTGCTCAATTTTCCAAATTTAATATCTGATCGAACTTTTATATAGTAATTAAAATGATTAAAGTAATTAAAAGATTTCTAGGAAAAATAGGGCAAACCCTATTTGTTTTTATGTTTTTTGGAACAACAATATTTTTCGGACAAGAAAAACCAAGAGTGTTTGTACTAACTGATATTGAAAATGAACCCGACGATGCCATGTCTTTAGTTCGTTTTTTAGTCTATGCTAACAATTATGATATAGAAGGGCTAGCGGCTACAACTTCTATCCATCAACAACATGAAATAGCTACCTACCGCGTTAAAGAGATTGTCGATGCTTATGCCAAAGTTAGAGACAATTTGGAAAAACACGAAGCTGGTTTTCCTACTAGTGATTATTTAAAATCTATTATTACCGAAGGTCTACCTGAGTACGGTGTAAAAGCAATTGGCAAGGGGAAAGACTCACATGCTTCGGATATGCTTATCAAAGCAGTTGACAAAAACGATACTAGACCTTTATGGGTAACTGTTTGGGGTGGACCTAATGTTTTAGGACAGGCACTATGGAAAGTAAAACAAACACGGTCTACCAAGGAGCTTCAGAAATTTGTTTCCAAACTGCGCGTATACACAATATCGGATCAAGATGATAGTGGCCCATGGATTCGTAAAGAATTTCCAGAATTATTTTACATAGTTAGCCCTGGATTTAATCAAGGAGGTGCCTATCATCATGCCACATGGAGTGGAATTAGCGGTGATTTTTTTCATGCAAGATGCGATGGTGCTGATTTTAGCCTTGTTTCTAATGAATGGTTAGATAAAAACATAAGAAAAAAAGGCCCTTTAGGTGCAGAATATCCATTATGGGAATACCTTATGGAAGGAGATACTCCCTCATTTTTATCTTTAATTAATAATGGATTAAATTATCCTGAGCACCCTGAATATGGTGGCTGGGGCGGTCGTTATGAACTATATACCCCTAGAATGCAAAAATGGCATCTTTACCCAGAGAGCAGACCTATTTATTCCGATGCCGATGATGAAGTATTGGGTGTTGACGGTCGTTGGCATGATGGAAATCATGAAACTATTTGGAGATGGAGAGATGCCTATCAGAACGATTTTGCTGCAAGAATGGACTGGACAATAAAAGAAGTTAGCCAAGCCAACCACCCTCCTATTGCCAAACTAAATCACGCAAATACTCTTGTTGCTAAAAAAGGAGATAAAGTGTTACTAAGCGCCAAAGGTTCAAGTGATCCAGATGGTGATGCACTTTCGTACAAATGGTTTCTATATTCAGAAGCTGGTACTTTTCCATTATCTAGTGCTAGAAGTGGACAACCTATGGAAATTCAAAATTTTGATCAACCAGAAGCCTCTTTCATAGTTCCTACCAAACGAATTATGGAACCTGGCGTTGGTACCATGCATATAATTTTAGCAGTAACAGATCATGGCTCACCGCGGTTAACACGATACCAACGTGTAATAGTAACCATTGAAGAATAAAACTAAATAAGCTTGGATTAAAACCCAAGCTTTTTTTATATACCAACAATTACTATTGGAAGGTTTTATAAAGAAATTACTCTTTTTTCTTGATCACTTCGTAATGCAGCCTCTATTATTTTAATCACTTTAGTACCTTCTTCTGCGGTAACTGGCACTGGCTTACCATCTCTAATTGCATTGTAAATACCTTCATAATACTCCATATAATTACCTTTTAAGGTAGGAACATATTCTTTGATTATTGTACCGTCTTTTTCGGTATGCAACAATCCTTTATCCGAATCAAGCTCTGTACCCCAATCATTACCTTCTGGTTTTTTTCCAGCCTGTAACTGCTTTTCTTGTACATCAGCTTTAGATTTAATAAATGTACCTTTTGTTCCATTCAATATATTTCCTGGTAAAGGTTCGCGAACATAATAACTAGACTTAAGTATGACCCGCTGATTAGGATAAAACAATTTTACATCAAAATAATCGCCTACTTTAGAATTAGGTCGGAAAGTATCTAAATCCGCATTTACAGCTTTTGGCATTCCAAATAATTGTACCGCCTGATCTATTAAATGAGAACCCAAATCGTACAAACTACCAACTCCAGCAGTAGGTGTTTCTTTGTGAATTTTATAACTTAAAACTGGATCAAAACGATCATAATGAAATTCTGCTTCAACAATATCTCCCAACAAATTTTCATTCAATACTTTTTGTACTGTTTTAAAATCACTGTCATAACGACGATTATGGTAAACAGAAATGATGACATTTTTTTCTTTTGCTAATGCAATTAACTCCTCTGCTTCCGCAACAGTTGCAGTAAATGGTTTTTCGATCACCATATGCTTTCCTGCAGTAATTACTTTCTTCGCAAAATCATAATGCGTAATATTCGGAGTGTTTACAATTACTAATTCTATAGCATCATCAGCCAACATACTTTCTAAAGAGCGGAACGTTTTTATATTTGGGTAATTTTTCTGCGCTTCGTTCTTAGTTCTTTCAAAAACACCATATAAATTAAACTTAGGATTAATTGAAATAAAAGGAGCATGAAAAACATGCCCACTCATGCCATAAGAACATTATGCGGTAGTTATTGGTTTCATAAACTTTGTTTTTATTGACGACTAAAAAATTTCTTAGCATCCGAATTAAAATTAATTATTGTTGCAACAAACAGCGTCCCACGAATGCAATTAACCTGATTTTA
>TARA_R110000868_G_scaffold132381_5_pt1 | contig 22403 bp, 23 predicted proteins | sample TARA_R110000868 | Tara Oceans TARA_R110000868 (sample SAMEA4397489) | marine metagenome | biome: Polar Biome; feature: [SRF] surface water layer (ENVO:00010504); material: water (ENVO:00002006), including particulate matter (ENVO:01000060) such as... | depth 5 m | reverse complement strand
TTGAACCAGCATCGGCCTGCCATGTTCTAGTGTTGGCAGCGCAAGCCGCGTGAGCGAAGTCCGGCAGCATCAATAAAAGAAGCAGCATTGGGATCAGAGAATATGTTTTCTTAAACAAATTCATACACATAGTTAAGCATCGCATCGGCGTATTTGATTAATTTAATTCGACTTTAATATGTAAAGCTTTGATCACAAAAGGATCACTTTAATATTAGGAGCTTACCTCTAGAAATTGTCTCTAAAGAAAGATGGTTTGAACACCGCTTGAGTCTAAGAATTACTGACTGCAAACTTTAGTTGTTAGAGTGATTGTTTAGGAAATTTATTTAGATGATGAGCCAAAATGAATTTCAGCCAAGTATTAAGACCCTTAGTATCTGAAAACTTTAGATACACACCGGCAGAACTACCTTCGCCGCTATTAAAAACCCAAGCAACGTGAGCATTTAAAGATATCTGTCGTGATTTACCTGCAATGCTAATCTCTACAATCTCGCCGTCGGTTAGCGCGTCAGCTTTTTCAAGAGTCAGACACATTCCATCGAGTGAAATATTATTAGTATGGGCCTTGAGTTCTTCGCCAGCGACTCCAAGTACAGTGAGATCGAGTTTGGTGTCGTATCTTGGAAAAATTCTTTGTGAAGGATCAGTTCCATCAATAGGAGGGAGCTTGTGCTTTTCACAAAGTGCTAAGAGTTCATCGTCAAGTTTAGTTTCATCAACAGTATTTGGATCAACCAATATTATCTGACTATATTGCTCGTGTTGATTGATCACGATGGCCGATAATTCTTTTTCAATTCCATTAACGTCTTCAAGCACCTCTTCATCACAAAGGGCACGAATGCGAATCATAGAGCGGATGACCGCTGCATGGGCGTAAGCAGGGGTGCCAGATTTGACTCCATCTCCGTGGAGAGCAAATTGATGATCGACGTGAACGAAACGAAAAGTATTACTCATATTGAAATGATACGATTAAAATATAAATTCATCCACTAATAATGCTTTTTTACTGAGATAAGGAATATTTATTAAAGAGTTTGTCGTCACATTACATAATTTGAATAAGCACGGCGGACAAGAGCGCACTATGTTTGAAAACCTCCACCGCCTAGCAATGATGGGGTGGAAGATCACTGTGTATGCTTATAATTTTGGTGATTGGCCCAGTGATATTCCGGTAAAATGGATTGAAGTCCCCGGGCGCAAAATACCGACTAATTTACTTAAGAACTTATGGTTTTCGATCTATACCTACTTCGCCTTAAAAAATTCTAAGATCCCGGTCATGACGGCCGGAACTTGCTCGTGGCAGGCCGATATTCGAGTCATCCACTTCGTGCATAAAAGTTTTCTCGATCTGATTAAAAAAGGTCGCGCGCCTTATCCCAATGATCGAACAATTTTTCACCGTCTGTATCAAATGATTTTTGCTCGCATTGAAGTGGCTTTTGAGCATTTGTTTTTTAAACACACCAAACTTTTTATCACTGTCTCCAAGCAAATCGCCAAAGAAGTGGATGATCTAGTTCGTCCAAAAAAAATTCCTTGTAAAGTGATCTATCACGCGCCCGATGCCGCAACTTATATTAAAGAAAAGCATGGCAATCGTTTTCTTTTTGTCGGAGCGCTCGATCGAAAGGGGATTGATAAGGCCCTGCGCGTGTTAAGTATATTGCCCTCGAAGGATTGGACGTTTGATGTGGTCGGAACTGGCGATCTACCGCGCTGGAAAAAATTGGCCGAGTCTCTAGGCATTAGTGAGCGCGTGATCTTTCACGGTGCCATGCCTGCTGCCGAGTTTTTCGCCGCCAGCGATTATTTACTTTTCCCCAGCAATTATGAACCATTTGGATTGGTGGTCAGTGAAGCAGCTTCCAATCACTGCTTGCCCATTGCTTCGAGTGAGTGCGGCGCCATGGAGCTGTGGCGCGATCGCCCTGAGTGGTTAAAACTTTCAAGCACAGATGATGACGCCCTATGGGCGGCGGCGATTGAGAAGGTTTTCTTTAGTCGCGATTTACGTCATCAATTAATCTCATCTTGTCGCAGTGATTTTAGTAAATGGAGTTGGGATCAATCGGCCAAGGCCTACGAAGATGCACTCTTACCCTATATGAGGCAGGCGTGAAAAAAATTAGAATCCTGACCATCGGCCACTCTTATGTGGTGGCGGCCAATCGAACCTTCATTCACGAACTGGCCAATGATCCTCGCTACGAAATTACCATGATCGCACCAAAGCGCATGGACGCGGCTCTTCGAAGTATCGAGTATGAAGAGCCGGAGATTGATAATTTAAAAATTATCACCCTGCCAGTTAGCTTTACGAAGAAGATTCATTTTTTTATGTACCGCGGGTTGGATGACATTATTAAGCCCGGCGCTTTTGATTTTATTCACCTATGGGAAGAGCCCTATATTTTTAGCGGCTATCAAATCGCCAAGAAAGCGAACAAGGCCGGCATTGCGTATTTCTTTGTGACTTATCAAAATCTGAATAAACGCTACCCATTTCCTTTTAGCTATTTTGAGCGCTACGTGGTCAGGCATTGCAAGTACTGGGTGACGGGCGCCAAGCTGGTGTATGAGACGCTGGTTAAGCGCGATTACCCGGCCGATAAAAACAAAATGATCTCGCTCAGTATTAACGACAATATTTTTTATCCGGCCAAAGACGCCGCTGAAAAAGAAGAGATTAAGCGTGAGCTAGGTTTGAGCGGGACATTGATCTGTTTTTTAGGTCGTATTGTTGCCGATAAAGGCATCGATATTCTTTTACCAGCGCTTGAAAATATTAAAGAGCCTTTTAGTTTATTAATTCTTGGGGCGGGCCCTGATCAAGAAAAAGTTGAGCAGTGGGTGAGTCGTCACCGTTTGCAAGACAGGGTTAAGATCATGCTGGCCAAGCACCATGAAGTACCAAAGTTTCTTCGTGCCTGCGATATGGTGGTGGCGCCCAGTCAGACCATGCCCAATTGGGTCGAGCAATTTGGCCGCATGCTAGTTGAGGCCTTCGCTTCTGAAGTCGCGGTGATTGGTTCAACCTCGGGGGAGATTCCCTACGTGATTGGTGACGCCGGGCTTGTGGTCAACGAAAAAGATATCAATGCTTGGACCAAGGCCATCTCCAAGCTTTTAAGTGATGATAACTATCGCGCGGAATTAGCCGCCAAAGGGCGCGCGCGCTATCTTGAACATTTTCAAATGAGTCAGGTGAGTAAGAAGTATAGTGAGCTTTATCAGAGTATGCTGGATTAGCGCTGGCACTTGGGACAATAAAAGGTTCCACGCTGGGCCAGTAGAATCTTTTTAACCGGCGTTTCTTTACATAGGCCACAGGTCTTTTGCCAAAACACCATAAGATTATTCAGTCCATCACCAAGACTTCCGGTGGTATCTGAATAACCGCCAGAAAAAGCTACACCATTATTTTTAAGACTGCCTTCAAGCAGACTTTTTGTTCCTTCGATGATCTTGTCACATTCAGCTCGCGTAACTTTTCCGGCACGACGAGTAGGGCGAATACCAGCACGGGCGCAAATTTCATTGGCGATATAATTTCCAGAACCGGCAAAGTATTTTTGATCCAGCAGAAAAACTTTGAGTTGGCGATCGGGATATTTCTTAAGCGCTTGCCACACATACTCTGCGGTAAAATCAGCGCTGCCAATATCGACACCGAGCTTACTCATCTCAAAGTCGTACATGGCATCGTTACAAAAGCGCAGCACTCCAAAACGTCTGGGATCAACATAGGCCATAAAAAGTGGGCCATCGCGATTGCTTCCCACAAGTTGAAGGTGAGTGTGCTTTTCAATAACTCTTTTGGTGGAGAGTCTCCAACCACCGGACATACCAAGGTGGGAGAGTAGGTGATGAATCTTACCTTTGTTATCAACAAAGTGCAGATCCATTAATTTACCCTTTCGTTCAATCTTTACAAGTGACATGTTTTTCGGAAGGAAGTGTCGCTCGCTCTTTCCCGTCAGTGATCCGATCACATCAGACTCTTCAACGCTTTTCACTGTAAAGGGCAAGGTCTTTGATAGTTGTGATCGAATAGTTTCTACTTCGGGTAATTCAGGCATGGAAATATTTTAGTACAGATTACAAAAATGAGCACTGTTAAATTAATACAACTCATATAAATAAAAAGTGGGGCGATAAGAAACTTGAAAATCAGGCCAAGGAAATAGGTCCAGCATACTTGGCCAGGAGCACTGCTTACGTAAAGGTGTGATGGAACTTATATTCTTGAAAAGGAAGTAACATGTTGCTAGCTGAAGTACTCTCTCTTGAAACTTGGTTTAACGAGCAAGAAGAAAAGAATATGTTTTTGAAAAACTTAAACTCCCTTCTTCAGGTTTTAGCTGCAAATGTTCAAGCGCAAAAGAATCGTAATGCAAACCATCAATCATTTACTAAGCAGAAAAATGACTCAATTGAGTCATTGATGAAGATTGACTTATCAATGCTGTCTGATGCTCAGATAAAATTTTTGGATGTTTATGGTGCACTTGAATATGTTGACAGGAAAAGTGGTCCCAAGTTAAAGCAAGTATTCACTGAAGAGACTCATGATATTGCATATTTGTTAACTTTTGTAACCAAATATACACAAGCGATCTCTACGTTTAAGAGTCAAATTACTGCATTATCAAATGGGTTAGATCTATTTAAAAAAGAATTAGGTAGTTTTGAGAATGTACAAAAGCCAAGGTTTAGTATTGTATTCAGAAGTAATACCTCAATTTCTAATTTGGGTGACTTAGAAAGTGCATCTAAAAACTGGAGAAAAACTATCCATGGATTATCCAAAGGATTAGATTTAAACGAGGATGACTTTGAAATTATAGGTACTAGAAATGGAAGTATCGTAATCGATCTGTATGTAGCAGCTGCAGCAATTGTTCCAATTGGTTTTATCCTGAACAGATCATTTGATATTATTGAGCGGTTTGCACTAATGACCAAAAGAGTAAACACAGTTTTCAGCTCAGATCCAAATGACGAAGCGTTTAGGGCTGTAGAAGATGAAATTAAACAAGCTAATGAAAAGTACTTCAGATTGACCAAAAAATTATCTTCAAAGAAAATTGCTAGCGAGGTTCTTGAAGATGAACCTGAAGGTACAGATAAGAATGAGCGCCTGACCTTTATAGACGGTAGTATCAAAAAAATATTAACGCACCTTAAAAACGGAGGTGACTTAGATATGTATATTCCAGACCAAATTGAAGAATCTGAAGAGGGTATTATTCAAGATGAAGATTTGGAGACAGCTAGAGAAAGTATTCAAAGCTTTCGTGAAAAGAAAGAAAAGATTGGAACAGGAGAACTCATCGAATTTTTGAAACAAATTGATTTTGATGATTCTGATGAACAAGAGGATTAGACTCTCAGTCTTAAATAATTTTTTTTACTGGTTTTTCATTAGATCCACTAGACCCGACTTTGGTAGAAATGGGTTCCAGCATACTTGGCCGGGAGCCATGCTTTTGTGAAGCTGGTTTAGAAGATTAAGGCATGAGAGCGTTTTACTTGGTTTTGTTTGAGCTAATAGTTAAAAAATTACAACTTGTGATTTGAAGACTAGATGCCGATATTTTAATAGAAAATAAGAATAACTATATTTTGATAAATTATAATCCATAATAGGTTATCCTTTATTAATGCTCATAATATTTTTCCAGGCTCACCCATGATTTTCGGTGCCTTTAGTCAGTATCTCAATTTGAAGTTCAATGATAAGGCTCAAGGAGTTGTTGTATATATCTATGAGAGACCAGGGCGATGGATGAACGATGTTCAACTAACTGAACTAGTTGATAAAATGCGAAGTTTGGTAAAAGTTTCCATTAAAGACGAGTCTCTAGACTACGGTGCCCTTACGGGTGAACGTTCAATTCTTGAAAATGTGCTAGTAACCTTAATTGTTGATAGAAAAACTCAACGTACTCTTGCTTTCAATTGTTTGACTTTTATGCCCTGTGAGTTAGCCGGTGTTAAAGAGGATGTACTACACCTAGGTCTTATTATTGTTCACCCTGATATTCGTCATAGTGGATTTTCGTGGATTCTTTATGGGCTCACGACCTCATTAATTTTTATTCGTCACAGACTTAGACCGATTTGGATTTCGAACGTTACTCAGGTCCCCTCAATCATTGGCAAGGTTAGCGAAACATTTAGTTCTGTTTATCCAGACCCAGTGACTAATCGAAGGAAGAGCTTTAAGCAGTTAGTCCTAGTTAGACAAATTATGCTGAAGTATCGTCATGTATTTGGAGTTGGGCCTGAAGCACAATTTAACGAAGACAAATTTGTGATTGAAAACTCCTATACAGGTGGGTCTGATCATCTAAAGAAGACAGTTGATGAGGCCCCTAAGCACAGAAATCCAGTTTTTAATGATTACTGCGCTCAGTATCTCGATTATGAACGTGGTGATGACTTCCTTCAAATCGGACAAATTGATTTGGACGCTATTCATCGTTTCCTAACGAGGGATATTCCTGCTCGCTCGCTCCTTGGCGTGATAAGCATCTATGTTTTGATGGCTTTGCAAAGTATAGCTCTACCAATCCTAAGTTGGTTTGATGATAGCAAACATCAGGGAATGATTCGCCCATGGAGAACGCAGAAATGAAATTCTCATACGAGGAAATGACTAAAAGAAACTATGGTTTCATTAACGTCGAAGAGCAGGAGAAGCTTCGCAAGACTCCTGTGTTTGTTTGTGGTGTTGGTGGGATGGGGGGATCTTGTTTGTTGAGTCTTGTAAGAGCTGGCATGGAAAACATTACAATTGCTGATATTGATGTTTTTGAGGTTTCTAATATTAATCGTCAGGTCTTTGCCAATATGCGAACGGAAGGAATGGATAAGGCAGAAGCAACGATCATGCAGATAAAAGAAATTAATCCTGAAGCTCGGATACATAACCAGGGGCCTGACTGGCTTTCACATATCGATGAAATTTTTAAGATAAACAAAATTGTCGTTAATGGTAGCGACGATATCGTTTCAAGTGTAGTGCTTTACCGAAAGGCAAGAGAGCATGGAGTAACGGTGATTGATGCCTACACATCACCATTGCCTTCAGTCTATGTAACAAGCCCGGAGGATAAGACACCTGAGGAACGGCTGGGCTTCAAGACTAGATTCATCAAAGAAGTCAGTCCTCAGACAGTAAGTAAGGAAGTAATTGATCAGTGTAAACTGGAGGAGATTGTCTACGTTCTTACGAACTCGTCTTCAATACAGCATATTGATGTAAACGTAGCTGTTGAGATGATGACCGGGAAGCGCAGTCGGATGTCCCTGTCGACGATGGTAATCACCACAGGGAATTTGATGGCTTTCCAAGTTTTTGCTGCGATTTTGAAAAAGAAGTCTAAGACAGACGCACGTGGTTATTTTCTTGATGCTTACATCGGCAACTGCGAGAGGCCTAGAATATTCCCGATTCGTTTTGTTAAAGAAATGCTGGTTCGAGCATTTTTGAAGAAGCTACTTAAATGATGCCTCTCCATAAAATCGAAGGGCTTCTCAACCTAGTGTCAGCCGTAGGAATTATATTTTATCTCGCCTATGTCTGGCGCAATAAGTACCGAACACTCTTTGAGGCGAGAATTAGTCTACTGCTATTTCTATTTTTTTGGATGTTCACAGTTAGGGGAGTCGGTTACTGGAACGAGTCTGTCGAATCGCTTTCTAAATTTATACTACTACCGGCCGCATTCTTGCCTCTTTCCGGAATTTATTTCGTCGAGGGGATGTTACGTCGCCATGCTCCTAAGTGGATTAAAATATTTGTATCGCTTGGTACCGTTGCGGTGATAACTCAGTTGATGATATCTGAGAACGACTATCTCTATTACGGAATGATATTTTTTCAAATTTCGACTCTGTTATTACTTATTAGCCTTTTAATGAGTTCTAAAAACCAGGACGGCTCATCTGAAGAGAGACTACTTCAGCAAAGAATTTTTGTGGCATTTACTTTTGGTTTACCTTTCTATCTTACAGACTATGCGCAACTATTGAATTATCCGATAGCGCGTGTAGGATGTATTGGTGGACTGATTCTTGTTTTGAGTGCACTACTTTACTTTGAAACACATCCTCGTCGAAAACTTATTATGACTTTCTTGACCATCTTCATTCAGGATGCACTGGCGACTCTAATGATCGTTGTCGTTTTGAGTGAAATGAACGCCACGAACTTTGTTTTATCCTTTGAATTGATACTTGTATGTCATCTTGTGTTCATAATCTTTAATTCATCATTCTTTGCAGAGCGAAGTCACCTCAGAGGTTGGGCTTTTCGTGTAATCAACTCTGGAGCCTCTGGAAAAGGTGGAGTTCACGTCATCAACAAAGCTTTGCAAGGTGAGGGAATTACCTTCCACGATGAATCGATGCTTAATAGCTATGATTTGAATTCCTTAAAAAGCTTTTTAGCAAAGAGTGCTAAAGTACGTTATCCACTAAATGAGCTTAATGATGACAATAGTTCCGCTGCTGAGCAGTTGGCCTACTTATTAGAAGAATCACAGGCCAACACTCTTCTAGTTTTGATAAAAAATCCACTTGTAGTAGTAACCATGAACAACCCTACTAATACTAGTGATGCAAATACAAATAGTGAGCAGGCCGTTGTCTCTCAATTTGTGCAGGCCACTTTGGGGGCGAAGTGAGCTATTACCTAAGAGAGCAGGACTTTGAGAGTTTCTTTCAAGTCCCATTTGAAATCTATGGTAATTCACACTATGTCTCACCTATGAAGAATGATTTACGTCGAAATCTTGATTCTGAAGCTAATCCTCTTCTAGCCAAGCATGGGGAATGCACTTACTTCACATGCTTTTCCCAGAATAGACCTGTTGGACGAATTGTTGCTCTTATCCACCGAACTTCAAACGTAAGACACGTCACCAAGCGATGCCAATTTGGTTTTTTTGACTGTGTTAACGATCTAAAGGTGGCACAAATGCTGCTTAATGCTGCGGCTGAATGGGGACGTGCCAAAGGCATGGAAGAACTGTGTGGTAATTTCAATCTCACGGCCATGCAGCAGGCAGGAGTGGTGACTGAAGGCTTTGAGAATATTACATTTTGTGATCAACTCTATGGACCCGATTATCTACCATCCTTATTGGAAAAATGTGGTTTCACAGCATTCTTCCCCGCTCAAACCTCTATCGTCGACCTACAAAGTTTTGAACCTGAAACGCTTGTGAGTGGGCGTGTGGGTGAGGCACTCTTAGACGATCGGTATACATTTCATACAGTCAATAAAAAGAATCTTACTTGGGCTTTAGAACAAGCTCGAATCGCATTGAATGCTGGTTTTGATAAAAATCCAATGTTCGTTCCACTTACAAAAGAAGAATTCGAGTTTCAATGTCGAGACCTTTCTACCGTAATGGATCCCCGGATTTCGGTTATTGCAACACAGGGAGATAGAACTCTTGGAGCTGTCGTTTGTATTCCCGATCTTAACCCACTACTCAAGGCAACTAAATCAAGATTTAAATTCACAACGATTTTTCATTTCCTACGCTTTCGTTTTAATCGGCGCAGAGCCGTTATAATTTTTTACTCTGTAGTTCCCGAGTTTCACGGTAAAGGGATTAATGGTGCTATGTTGTATAAGACGACTAAGGCGCTTAAAAAATATGGCTATAATGAGTTGGGTGTGACCTGGATTTCTGAGGAAAACCTTCCAAGTCTGAGACAAATTGAAAAGATGGGAGGAAGAGTGCTCAATCGAACACATCTTTTTAGAAAAAAGCTATGAGTCTTCTAAACTTTAAAGAACAACTAATAGAGCATTTTTCGCGGGCGCCTAGTGTTCACAATACTCAGCCCTTTCGCTTCAAGTTCTCTTCAGACAGTCTCAGTATTTTTGATGATCCAAACCGTATTCTTCAAGTCGGAGATACTGATGAGCGAGATCATGAATTGTCTCTCGGTGCGATGATTGAAAGCTGTCACATCGTTTTGAACGGGTATGGCTTTGACATCAAAGAAATTGCACTATTGTGTGATGTAGGTGGGCCACTTCGTCGTAGAGCTATTCTAGCTATCGTATCATCAGATAAAACAAACGATCTGTTTTCACTTTTCCTTAAGAGAAAGTCTTATCGAGGTGAATTTCCGCAGTTACCTATATTAGAACAGGGTAAATTATTGTCTGATTTGGAAAATGTTCAAAACTTAAAAGTTTTAGGTGCTGGTGAGCAGTTAGCTAATTGGGCTAAATGGTATGACCAGGCTTCATTTTCATTTATGCATAACAATAGTTATCTTTCTGAACTCTATTCATGGATGCGATTTACTAAGCGACACCCCGACTATTTGAAGGATGGACTTAATGCGAAAGCAATGTCATTGAATGGTATTGAGGCATGGTTTGCTCAGTTTGTCATGAAACCGAGTATTTTCTCATTTCTTAAAACTATCGGGCTAGGACGTACACTAGTATCAGAAGCACCTCAAATTAATTCCTCGCTAGCAGTTGTTGCTGTTACGGCGCCGATCAAGACCTCTCGTGTGGAACAAGGACGAATTTTTCTGCGTACTTGGTTAGAGCTGACAAGAATTGGCTTGAGTGCGACACCTTTATCAGCTCTTGTCGATGAGCCTAAGAGCTACCAAGCAATTTCTCACCAACTGGAATCGGATGTCGTTTTGGTCAATGTTATGAGGGTTGGCAAAATCTCATCTGATCATATTTATAAGTCACCACGGCTTCCTGTTCATTTGCTCGAACTAAAGTAACTTCAAGAATTCTATCAATGAGAGTTTCTCGTCCTTGCCAAGTATCTCAAACTCTTTTTCGTGGCCGCGGTTACTGCGACCTGGCAGCCGTGTGTCGTAAAGTTCAGGAGTAGAAAGCGGTTTAACCCCCTCAGGGTATTGACCACCTTTAAGAGCAATCCCAACTTTATCTAGGTCAATATGGTGCCCACCGACCAGGAATTGATCGGGACGCTTATCCGGATGCAAGAGATGCCAAAGGGTAGGGACTGAGCCGTTATGTAGATATGGAGCAGTGATCCAAAGTGATGTTAGGAGTGGGGCGACGTATCCTTCATTTCGTTGCGCCTTAAGAAACGCACGCGATGGCAGTGAATTTACTTTATTTATAAGTTCAGAACTCATTGCCTGCCAACGATGAGGATCAGAGTTCATGTCAGCTTGAGGAGAAAAAGTATTAGGAAAACTAGTAAGTACGGGTGAGTTCTCTTGCATCTCATATGAGCCATGACAACTGGCGCACTTCGCACTATAGATTTTAAAACCTTTTTCACTTTGTAATCGATTAATAGTCCCTGGATATTTCGGGTTGTTGAAATTTTTAATGATAGTCGTATTTACCTTAACCACATCATCTAAACGTTTGATGACGTTTTCAGGAGTTTGTCCCATTGTGGGCATAGTAAAGGTTGCAACGATGGAACTGAGAACTTCTTCATCATCTGTAGACCACTCAGTACGTGACTCAAAAGGACGCCTGCCTTGAGGTACATATGCACCATCATAGAGTAGTGCTGTTCTGAAGAAGCGATCTCCGATTGAGGGAATAGATGTGAAACCATACTCAGGGTAAACTTTTTTAGTATCCAACAGCTCTAGCACGAATTTGAGGGAGGCGACACCATTGGTAACTCCGGGACTTCCACTTGAAAATGGCAGAGGGCCTTTTATATTTTCTTCCAAATCACTTAGTCGTTTGTCCATGATTCTGTACATGACCATCATTGCGATCTTTTCACTAAGCTTAGTTTTTGGAAATAGTTGTAATAAAAGGTTTTGTGATTTTTCAGTGTCTTTGAGATACAGCGATAGACCGTCATAGATTGCTCTTAGGTATCCTTCAAAATTGATATTAGTGTTTGGAATTCCAAGTATTGCATTTTCTTCAGGAGCTCCCTGATGGTCATAAACTCGACCGGCGTGGCAGGCGGCACAAGAAATGTTCATACCCTCAACTTGCATAAATGGTCCGAGTAGATTGATCGTGTTTCGTGTAAGTCCCATTGGGAGCAAGTTGAAATCGCCCGTGATATTTTGTGGAGTGAAAAATCCAAAACGAGAGAGAATAGTTTTATAGTCGATGCTTTCGGCTGAGATCCAACCATTCTGTCGTCCAAGTATTACGAGCCCAGTCAGCGATATTTTAAGTGGGATCGTGTTGTTTGATAGTCCGTGTCGAGAAATACTACCAAAGTCACTAAAGACGAACCTAGACTGAGCATCTGAAAGAGTAATCTTTTCGACTCTAGACTCAGGCTCACTACAGCTGCTTAAGAGCAGAGCACACATATGACCAATCAAATAGAACGATTTAATTGAAAACTTCATTAGATAAGATTAAGGCAGTATTGGAATTTTTGCCAGGCTCCATATTCAACTCAATAGGAGAACTTATAGGAACGTCCTATCTATCTGAGAATATTGGTCGCTGTATAGTTCGTTGACAGTGAATGTAATCGTTTCAACTCTTCATTTTCCGATCATTAACTCAGGCATAATTGAATACACACATATTATTAGATCAAATTGATGAGGATTATGATGGGAAAGTTATTAATTGGACTAGTACTCATACTTAGTGCACCAACCTTCGCGGCCGAAACTTGCAGTAAGGTTAATGTGCTTACAGTAACTGATAACCTGGTTGTTGGCTTAGAAAATGGCCAGATCGTTACCATTAAGGCTTCAGATAAAGGCTTTACTTCAAAACTAACTCTGATAACAACAGCGTTTTCAAGTGGTATGGAAGTGTGCATTGATAAACAGGCACATGATAATAACGACAGAAAAAATCAAGCTGTAACTATTAGATACTAGTTAAGTAAATGGTTCGACCCCATTTTAGGAAATAGGTTCCGAAATAGGTTCCAGCATACTTGGCCGGGAGCCCTGCTTACGTAGAGGTGTGCTGGAACTTCTAGGAATCAAGGGACGCCATTGCTTAATCAGTAAGGTTGAAATATGAAAATTGAAAGTGAGAGACTAATTTTGGCAGTTCCTTCGCTGGACCGAATAGATGATATTTTAAAGTTCTACACAGACAATGAATCACATCTTGAGCCTTGGGACCCAAAGAAGCCTGAGAATTTCTTTACTCAAGAATATTGGCAAGAAAAGACTCAAGCGGCCATGGAAGAATTTGAAAAAGGTGTGTCCGTTCGATTCAACTTATATATTAAAGAGACTAATGAACTCATTGGTATGATTAACTTCACGACTCTTGAAAGAGGTCCATTTCAAAACAGTAGAGTTGGTTACAAGATTGGTGAGCAATTTCAGGGTCAAGGTTATATGAGTGAAGGCCTGTCTCGTGGAATCGAGTATATGTTCAACACTTTAAATTTTCATCGAGTAGAGGCGAACTATATTCCACTCAATGAGCGAAGTGGTAAACTTCTAAAACGTCTTGGCTTTGAAGAGCACGGTATTGCTAAGAACTATTTGAGAATAGCTGGTAAGTGGAAAGACCACATCTTAACCAGCAAGACTAATCCAAATTGGAAAGAAGATTAGGAGTCTCATGAGCCCCGAAAAAAGTAAATTGAAACATTTTTAAGTAAGTGGAAGTAAAGTCTAAGGAGCTTATAAGAGCTAACCCCTCGAAACCTTAGAACCCTGTCTAAACTCTGATCACAGCTGTAGATTCTTCTCTCTTTCAATTATCCGTCCGCACTTTCCTATAAACTACTCATATATTCTATAAGCCTTTTATAACGACGGAGATCCATATGAAGATCAAGAGTATCGCTCTACTAGTAAGCCTTTCTTTCTCAACTCTTGCTTTTGCCGAGCCTGTGATCATCCAAGATGAAAGTGTTACTTGTGCAGTTACAATTGTTCACCAAGGTGGCGATATTGATTGTTGGAAAGAAGATGCCCAAGCTGCGCTACCTGAAGAGGGCAAGCTTCTTAGTGCCGGCGGATTCTTTGGCGTAGAGGTAGAATCTAGGCAAGTGGGTAGCCGTCTTTGTTATTATTTCGAAGGAAGTAAGAAGTCCGGTATTAGCTGCGTTAAGTAATTATTGGTCGCCCTCTAAACAAAAAAACAGTTTTGAGGGCAATTTGTGTTCATTTCTTCCAGACTATTATTTCCCTAATGGCCTTTTTGAATCTCGTGATAAAATCACCTCATGAAAATTGCCCTAACAATTCTATTATCCCTCAGTTCTTTCTCCATCTTTGGCAGTGACATTGTTAACGTCGCCCATTGTGGTGCTCAGCCGGGCTTTTTGGAAAGCCTTTTTACCAATGCTCAGACTCTTAGGGTGAAATGTATTGATGAAGCCTACGAAGCAAATCGCATAAAGGTTTTAGAAGAATCAAATGAACTCTCGGACATGATTAAGGCCATGGAAGTTGAGCTTAAAGAAGTAGCCTATGAGTACACCTATGGCATGATTAAATGTACTCCTAGAAATGGACAGCCTCGTGATGAGGCCAGAACTAAAAAATGTAGTGAGATTAATATAGCTAGAAACTCTGCTATCGGTCGCATGAATGACTTGATGGGATGGAACACACGCGCCGTCGCTCGCACTGAAACCACCACCGTCGAAGAGATCACACCTCCATGCCCATCGAAAGAAGATCTTGATAAGATTAAGCCGGTTCGCTATTTCAATCGACGTCTCTATCAAACCTGGGAGAGATGCGTTCAGCTCAATCCCATGAATTATTACAACTAATCATTCTCTCCCAGCGCTTCAGGTAGTAATTTATGAATCTGATCGATTAATTTCGAAAGGTTTTCTTCTGTAAGTAATGTCTTTTCTTTGTAATACGTGATCACACGCCCATCAGTCTCCACTTTATCAAACAGAGAATTTAAAAGCTTTAGTCCTTCGACAGTGTCTGCGCCCTTGGGCTCTAGAGTCATATACAGCCCACGATATCCTTTAATAATATAGGCGCCACTCATATTCAGATCGCGCCAATTATAAAAAATGATCTGGAAGTTCCTATAGTCTCGATAGAAAGCTTCCGTCTCGTCATGATTTTGAGTTTTTAGAATCTGATATCCGCGTTTTTTTAGCTGCTCGTACTTTTTGTTGGCAAATAAAAAACTTACGATGCTTGTTACTAGGCATAGAAAGATAACCAACATCGCCGGGGTGCCAGACAGGCTAGTACCGCTTAGATTAAACTGACTATTAGATTGATAAGAATACATATAGGAGAGTGACAGCACAGCAAAGATGGCACTGATGGTATAGTTCATTTTTTTCTTCAGCATAGTTGCTCCAAACTGATGGTAGTTTCACTCTTAGTATAGAAGGCCGAGCTAACGAGTAGGAATAAAAAAGCTCCCTCTAGCTCCTAATATTAAGAAGTTAAGGGGTTGCTGAAATAATTTCATTTTTAAAATTGACTCCGTACTATGGTACGGGCTCTATAGTATCCCTATGGAAAAGATAACAATTGGAATTCTTGCAAAAATGGCCGGTGTTGGAGTTGAGACGGTTCGCTTCTATCAAAGAAAAGAACTTCTTCGTGAACCTAAGGCAGTAGGCTCAGTTCGAACTTATAGTGAAGACGACGTACAAAGAATCGTCTTCATTAAAAAAGCCCAAGAACTCGGATTTGCTTTGGCCGAAGTTAAAGAACTTCTTGAACTGAATACCAAGCCGAGAGTCACTTGTGGCACGGTCAAGAAAAAGACATTGGCAAAGATTGACGAGATTTCACTTAAGATATCCGATCTAGAAAAAATGAAAGCAAGCTTACAAAAACTAGCAAACGCATGTGATGCTAGTCAGGACACTATTAAACAATTCAAGGTTCAGGAATGTTTCGACTTTGGTCTAAACTGTGACTGTTAAGGAGGCTCTATGAAACGTATGCATATTCACGTCGGTGTTAAAGATCTATCTACTTCTGTTGATTTCTACTCAACATTGTTTGGCCATAAGCCAACAAAGCTTAAAGATGACTACGCAAAATGGATGTTAGATGATCCAAGAATTAATTTTGCCATCTCAACCAGAACTTCTACTCAAGGAGTTGATCACTTGGGAATCCAGGTCGATGATGAATCTGAACTTCAATCTCTGACAACTAGACTCAAAAACGCTGATCTTGGAGTTTACGGCGAGGGTGAAACAACTTGCTGTTACGCAGAATCGAGTAAGGCCTGGGTTAAAGACCCAAGCGGTGTTGCCTGGGAGACCTATCATACGATGGCCGATGCAGAACTTTTTGGTAAAAAAACAGAAGCTCCTGTAAAATCTAAGTCGAGTTGTTGTTAGTTTGATCCGTAGTTAAAGGTTTTAATATGTTGAAACAGGTTCTTAGTTCTATCGTCGTTTTGCTACTCGCTGGAGCAGGCTGTACAACGCTTAAGCCCGCTCTCACTTTTAGTGACACCCAGACTTGGGATAAGAGCCTGTTTGAATATTCAAATTCAAAGTCTGAATATTTTTCCGAAGAAGAGATGAGTCAATTTTATCTTCCGCCTTTTCCTCCAGCCGACAGTGAAATTGGTAGAGCAGAGCTGCAAAAGCTTAAAGAGGATATGAAGCTTCGTACACCGGAGCGCCTTGTGAAGATGAGGTATGGCGGCAAGTCCTCATTTGGCATCATCGATCTTGAGGAGCTTAAAGAACATGATCCGATACTTATCTATGTCGTATATCTAATGAAGTCTTCAACTCTTCCTATCTACAGATTTAAGAAGAAGTACGACAGAGTCAGGCCACAATTCATTGACCCCGAGATTATTCCGGCCATGGAATTGCCTGCACATCCTTCTTATCCTTCCGGCTCATCGGCCCACAATCATATGATGGCCTATGGACTGGCGTTGATTGCTCCTGAGTATGAAGATGTAATTATTGAGAAGGCGAGACAGATTGCCAGAAATCGTGAAGTGGCCGGTATTCATTACAAGTCTGATACCGAGGCTGGAAAACTTCTGGCGCGCCAAGTGTTGCAGGCGTTAAAGCCAAAAAAAGAGTTTCAAGAAAAGCTTAAGCTAGCTAAGGCTGAATACCGCAAAAGAAAGAAGGTCTTTGAGGCCAAGTGGCAGCTTAGGCAAAAATCTGAAATAACGTTTCTAGACGAATAAAACCAGATACTTATAATGAGAGTATTTTGGTCAATTATTTTGCTTGATTGACCGATAAGCGTCCATGAGACAAATCATCCTCGTCGTCCTATTTAGTCTACTCGCATCTCATTCGCTTATGGCACAAGTGCGCACTGGCGGTGGTGGTGTATTTGACCCTGAAGAACTTGGCTTTGTTAAAACCTATGATCTGAGTCTCAGTGCTCCAAGTCCGATAGACAGCGAAATGCGACAGTACGTTCAGCAACTTGTTGATCAAGAGAAATCTTGTGTCTCAAGCGATAGATCCTACCTAAGTAGCAATAAAGAGTTTGATCTCTACCAAGCTTACCTAACACTTTCTTTTGTTAAGGCCAGTAAATGCGATTATGTAAAATGCTTAAACTCTAAGGCGACACAAGATGCGTTTAAACAACTAAAGAAAACAGATGGTTTGATCAAGCATCTAGAGAAACGCTATGACATCGATGAAGGACAAGCTCACAATATACTGAAGTTCTTTAAGAACTTAAGTAAAGGCTGTAAGAAGGCCCAGTGTGAAATGTAAAACCTTTGATGCCATCATTAAAGAGATCAGCTTTTCTCCAGAGAAATCAAAAAAATGGTTGAATGACAAAAGATTAACTTTTTTCGAAAAGCAAATCGTCATAGGCCATCTCATGATTAGAAATAATCAAAATGACGAAGTAATCAAAACTTTCGAGTCTCTAACTGACTCAGATATAGACTTTATTAATGCCCATCGCGATCTGCTGTTAGGGATTTGTTTTAATAATCTCTCAAACTTCAAAGCTGCAAAACAATACTTGGAAAAAGCGATTACAGTCTTCAAGCAGTTGCAGTTGGATTACCATCTCTATACGGCAAATTTTAATCTCTTTATGGTTTGTAGTAATCAGGTTGATCACCTGGGGATGGGGCAAGCACTTAAGTATATGCGTTCAAGCTCAAAGCAGGGGATTTTGCAACAGACGCGCTTGATGAGATGTGAGTTTATTTTCGCCGATGAAACAGGTGATTATGCAAAGGCTTGTTTTTGGGCCAAGAAGATTGAAACGATCTTGGCGCAGATGTCTGAAAGTGATCAGATCGCCCACTTAGTAAGCGAATTTATGTTCTATATTCGAAACGACGAATTTCAAAATGCGATGGATACTTTGTCGAAGATGAAAAAACACAGAAAGTTTCATCTATCTGAGAACTTCAAGTTTATGCAAAGGCTTCTCAAAAACTTTATGCACAATGCTCCAATCTATGCCTATGATCACGAGTTTGAAAAAGTGCCACTCTTGTATCATCAGTTAAAAGTAATACAAACTCTTGAGATGCAGGAGTTAGATACGGCCGCCCATCATTGGCTGCAATTGCAAGCGATTGCTCCTCTAAGTCATCAGCAAGACTTCGCTTATGTAGGCAGTAAATGTCTATTTTCAATCTGTCTTTCAAAGTACAAAACTAAAACACAGGTCTTAGATATTGAGCCTTTTAAGAGTGGTTCCAAAGTTGACTACTTGTATGAAATTCTGCAAAAAGCTGGCGCTCCACTTCCTAAGGAGCAAGTCTTTGCACTTATTTGGGGCGAGCAACCACAATCAAAAGACGATCTTATGCGTCTGACCAGACTCATATCAAAAGTTAGATCGAAGTTTTGTGTTGAGATTAAGAGTCGAATGGGGACGTACTTGATTGACAACGATGAAGAGCTAGAAGATGCCTCTTAGTGTCTAAGAAGCTGTCGCTTTGCTACTTGTAGCTTATTATAACTTTCAATCAGTTTTAAATGCTTCTCAAGCCCGGCCAGGTTAAGGTCTGTCTTGCTTAGTCCAAAGAATTTTATCTCACCACTGACGCTGCCCACGGCTTGATTCATGACTTCCTCGCCAAACATTCTAGTCATATTAGGAAGAAAGTCTGAAAGTTCTAATTCGTCGTCTAACTTAATATCTAAAACGGCACTTAGGGCCTGGAAATACATTTTGCGCGTGCTGGAGTTATCACTAAAGGTCATCAGCATATCGACGATATCTTTGGCCGATTCATAGTCTTTAAGCGCTAGATGAATCATGCCCTTGAGTTCGGCAATATTCAGCTGTCCCCAAACGGAGTTCTCATCAAACGCTACACCAATGAGTTCACTAATAAAGGTGTAGTCATCAATTTGTGATTCCTCTAGATTATTCAAGAGTCGCTTAAGACCTTTAGTATCAAGCGAGTGAATATTTAAAATATCAGCTCTAAACTCTAGGGCCTTGTTGTTATTATCCCACACCAGTTCTTCTGGCTGATAGATCTCAGAATAATCTGGCACTAGGATACGACAGGCTTTTGAACCAAGCTCTTCGTAATCGGCGATATAAACTTCTTTTTCGAGCTCTTTTAAAATGCCCATCAGGTAATTAAACTCTTGCTCAGTCGTGCCAGTGAAATTCCATTGGTTAAACTCGTAGTCAGCCTTGGCACTAAAGAATTTCCACGAGATCAGACCAGTTGAATCAATAAAGTGATCGACGATATTATTGTGCTCGCATACGGCATTTTGATTAAAGGTAGGTGGTGGCAGATCGTTAAGCCCTTCAAAGCTTCGCCCTTGTAAAAGCTCAGTTAGCGATCGTTCAAGTGCGACTTCAAAGTTTGGATGCGCTCCAAAAGAGGCGAATACGCCGCCATTTTTTGGATTCATAAGCGTCACGCACATAACAGGAAAGCGTCCGCCCAGTGAGGCGTCTTTAACCACAACCGGAAAGCCTCTGGCCTCCAGCGAATCGATACCTTCTTGAATCTTTGGAAAATTGGCGATGACCTCTTTCGGTACATCTGGCAGAGTGATCTCTTCAACGATAATTTGATTCTTAACCGCACGTTCAAAGATTTCAGATAAAGCCTGGACTCTGGCCTCATTCATAGTATTGCCGGCACTCATACCGTTACTGACAAAAAGATTGCCGATCACATTAACTGGAATATAGACCGTCTCGCCATCGCTTTGACGTACATAAGGCAGGGCGCAGATCCCGCGATCAGTATTGCCTGAATTGGTGTCAATAAGATGTGATGCTTTTAATTCACCCTCTGGATTGTAAAGAGCAAGCATATGCTCATCCATAAGGCCAACAGGTAGTTGATCGTTAGCAGCTGGCTTAAACCATTTTTCGTTTGGATAGTGAACGAAGTCACCCTTAGCGATATCTTGGCCAAGATAGAAATCATTATAGAAATAATTATTAGAAATACGCTCGAGGTATTCACCAAGCGCTGAACAAAGAGCGGCGTCTTTAGTCGCGCCTTTACCATTGGTATAGCACATCGGTGAATCAGCATCTCTGATATGCACAGACCACACGTGGGGAACAATATTTCGCCACGAAGCGATTTCAATTTTAATCCCAAGCTTTTCAATCAAGCCGGTCATGGTGGCGATAGTGTCTTCAAGTGAACTGTCTTTGCCAATGATCATGGTTTTTTGATCACTTGGTGCATCGCTTTGATAGATCAAGCCGGCACTAGCTCCAAGGACATCAATCGCCTCAATATTAAACTCTGGTCCAGTTTGAATGACTTTCTTTACAGTACAACGATCCATGGCCTTAAGAATGCCATCGCGATCTTTATCACTAATATCTGCCGGCAGTTCGATATCAATTTTGAATATCTGATTATAGCGATTTTCTGGATCGACAATATTATTTTGGCTCAGCTTGATATCTTCTGTCGGGATACCGCGCGCGATACAATAGACTTTTACAAAGTAGGCAGCGCAAAGGGCAGAGGAGGCCAAGAAGTAGTCAAAAGGACTAGGTGCCGTGCCATCGCCTTTGTAGCGAATAGGCTGGTCGGTGATAACACTAAAGTCATCAAAATTGGCCTCAAGGCGCAGATTATCTAAAAATCGTACGTTAATTTGCATAATGCCTAGGTAGTACCACTAGATAGTTGAAATCAATAGTTCAGGTGAACTGAGTAAGTAAGAATTACAACTCAAAGTTACTCTAGAGGCTCTGGTTGGTAAGACCTTGGTACATCACGTACCAAATGAATAGACAGGCAATCAATAGGGCCAGTTTAAAGAAGACGCGCTTTTTATTTATTTGCTTCATATTCAAATATTATCAATAAAGCTTATTAATTGGCGAGGGTGAAAATGATCAAAGGTGTGCACGATATCTATTATAACGTCAGCGATATGCAGGCTGCAGTTGGTTTTTATACCAAAACATTAAATATGAGTGTCATCTTTGGTAGTGAGCATTGGACCTCGCTCAATTGCGAAGGCGTGACCATTGGCCTGCATTGGAGTGGCGGTAAAGTTATTCCAGGATTTGCCCGTGACTCTCATGGCGCTCTTTGTGGTGGCACGCTGACGCTCAATAGTGATGATGTAGCGGCCGATCGCTTAATTCTTGAGGCCGCTGGGGCAAAAATCCTTGGAGAAATGGACGAATCCTGGGGTCATATGCTGATTTTTGAAGATTTGGACGGTAACGTTTTGAAATTACAGAATGCTAAATATTAGATAGAATTCATTTTATCTATATTATTGTTTAGCGCCAGTCCATGTCCTATAAGCACCTAAATCAAAAGTACAGGAGCACTTATGAAGCATTTAATCTTATCTCTACTTATCTTCGCCCCAACTCTCTTTGCCGGTGAATTGCCTGCGAGAATTCATGAGGCCCTAGGTCAGTATGAAAGCGCTACGGCACTTGCTTCTGATACATACGAAGCCAATGACTTGAGTGAGTTCATCGTTATCATTACCCCGGATTCTCAAGCTCAAGTGATCTTTGAAGAATATGACCTTGAAATCAGACTCGACAGCGACCTTACATTTTATGAAAGCGATGTTTCAGAGTGCCAAGATCCTGGTTGTAGTGGTGTCAGTGATATCGAAGGTTCGATTAAGTTCATCGACGTTAATGGAGTTCAAACTCCAGTCGCTACAATAACGATGAATTTCTACGCTGATATTTCCGAAGACGTTGATTGTGATGAAGTCGATTGTGACAATATGGATTACGACGACTATTGGAAAGAATGGTCAGAGACATTTGAATATAAGTATACTGGCGCAATTCCTTCTCAGCTTCCAACTTTTAAGCCAGTTGCTAATCAAGCTGAGATTACGCAGGTTCAATCACTTTGTAACGGCCTTATTCGTGCTTCATACATTCAATGCTTCACGGCCCAGTCTTTCGAGTTTTTTAAAGAAATTGGTTCTTCTGAACTAGACATGCTTAGAAAATTTATTAGTTCAGGTGTTAATCACGAAGTAAGCAAAGAAACTATG
>TARA_R110000868_G_scaffold114309_8_pt1 | contig 22429 bp, 21 predicted proteins | sample TARA_R110000868 | Tara Oceans TARA_R110000868 (sample SAMEA4397489) | marine metagenome | biome: Polar Biome; feature: [SRF] surface water layer (ENVO:00010504); material: water (ENVO:00002006), including particulate matter (ENVO:01000060) such as... | depth 5 m | reverse complement strand
AGTGTTATATGCACTTCCTCTAGTCGTTGGGGCTATTCCTGTAAATATTATTCCGTATCCAGTATTGGTAGTAGCGGGAGTGGCGTAGTGTGCTGCGTTATCAGAATTAATAGTAGCTGAGTAATACGACCTGCCTGTGTTATAATTAAAATCAATTGTTCTGCCTTGCACAATTGCGCAGCTAGCACCTTTGTTAGTAGGAACAGCTCCAGAGTCTGAACCATTTAAATATGCAGTATAGTTGTTTTGTAAAGAGGTTACTCCTGGATTTACTGATACCTCATAGTTTCCTAAAAAACTGTACTGTGCTGGAACCCCTGAAGTGGATGCTGCCCTACTAATAGTCATGTTCATGTCAACTGAATAAGTTCCTGGTGCGCTAGAAGTTGCGCTAGGAGCTCTAACTGTAACCCCACCCGTACCTGCAGGTGAGAAATTTACATTAGCAGAAGGTCCTCCTAAAGAGGTTAAAGTGGAAGTTATGGAAGCTGTATTTATTGTAGCATTTGGAGCAGCTGTAACTTGAGCTGATACAACTCCTCCAGTAGACGGAACAGTTTGAAAAGTCAAAGCTCCCGAAGTTGCTTCTGTGTACGCTCTTATCATCGCTTGGTTTAACGTAGCAGATGTCTGTGTGTTAAATGCAAAGTTATATGCATTGCCGCTTGATGGATTTGTTAGAGTTACAATCCCAGCATTAGAGTTATTAAGGCGAACTGTCATTTTAGTACACTGCCTCCACTGTTGTTATAACTGCATTAGTCCAAGCAATTGCTCCTGCTGTCATCCCAGTGTTAGGTTGAACTAAAAATTTTAAATAATTTGTAGTTGTTGTGTCTAAAGTAACCGACAACGCTGCTGAAGCAACCCCGCTATCTAACACAAGAGTTATTGAATTACCAAGCAACGTAAGAGTGTTATTTACAGATTGAACATGTCCTTCAACAAACCAAACTTTATATTTTCTAGTTGCTGCATTTTGGTCCATGTAATATACATAACCAGAGTATACAGTTGAACTTACAGTGCTAGCTCCTGATTGTATTAATATAACATTTGAAGTAGATTCTACGCCTGCTCCTGCTGCTCCATCAGCGTATAGTCTGTAAGTCGCAGTGCCGTATGTGTCGTACGGTCTCCAATTGTATAACCTATAAGTTGTTGCTTGATTTTTTCCAGCAGCAACCCCAGAGGTAGCACCAGTACTTTGTACTGTAGACGCTGTAGTTACGGCTTGTCCATAGTTCCCAGCTAAAACTCCGCAACCCGTAGCATTAATTGCAGTGCTACCGCCAGCCGTACTATTTGTAGCGGCAATGATATAGTTAAAGCCTGTTGTACCATATATTGTGTTACTATCACCTGCCATTATGGTAGAGTACGGAGCATATATGACGTTGCTTTGTCCACCAAAAATACTACTATAACTCGCCCCAGCTACGGTGGTATTAGCGTAACCCCCGTACAATCCGCTGTAATCACCTCCTGCTACTTGGCTTGCAGACGCTCTACTTAATTGCAAATCTACAGCGTAATTACCTCGCACGTTGCCCCCAGTAGCCGTACCGTCTGTTGGATTTAAAGAAAAATATTGCCCGCAAACGAGAGATAAAGTTCCGTTAACGCTAGTAGTGTTTGCAAGTATAGAGTTTATTGAAAAAGTCGCATCATACGCTAAAGTTATATTGGGTGCTCCTGTAGCCGTAGGTGTCGACCAAGCGGAACCGCCTGAACCGTCTGCGGTTAAATACTGACCAGCAGTTGGAGTTGCAGTTGGAAACGTAAACGTGCCTTGAGTCGGAGGCGTAGTTAGGGTTGCTTTGTGGGTTGAGCTGTTAGACTGGTCAAACTGGATTGGCATTAGAAGCTCACCTCCGTGGTTTCAATTTTACAATTCCAACGAATCGTAGTTGCGGCTTGACCAGCCACTGTGACGTTCAAACCCCCGTTGGTTGTATCAGCCGATACAGTTACTGTCCAAGTAGAAGATCCAGAGTCACCAGCAACTACGTTGATAGTCGTTGAACCCGTAACCAAAGATGTTGCGGCAGCGTTTGCACCTCTTTTTAGTGCGCCTTCAATAGTCCACACCCTAGTGTTACCTGCTGCGGTTACACCTGCAACGATCTTGCCTTTAAAATACATTACCCCGTTGTTATTTAGAGTAGGTATGTTTGTAGTTGAAGCAGCTGCTGCATCAGTAGTCAAGCGAGTTGAGGTTACTGCTGTAGTCTCAATGCCCATTTGATAGTACACAGATTGCTGTGCGCCAGCGGTTGTTCCCCCCAAATTATATGCGCTGGCGCTAACTAGGGCTCCAATTACAGTTCTAGCGGTTCCATAAGTTCCACCTAAAACAACCGAGAAACTTCCATCGGCTTGGTTGTTGTTACCGCTCAAAATACCGCTGTACGAACCGCTTGCAACCATTGTTGCGTTAGTTCTCAACATTTGCAGATCAACCGATCTTATGCCCCGAACGTTACCGCCTGTTGTGCCTGAGTCAGGAACCGCAGCTAGTAAACCGCCAGTACCAGCAGGTACAAGAGCCAAGAACTGATTAGTGGTTCCGCCACTTGCGGTTATTGATGATACGTTGTTTGTTGCGTTAGGCGAAGCGGTATTTAAAGCGGAGCTAGCACCAGTTAGACCTGTAGAAACTGCCCAAGCAGGAACTCCAGCAACTACGGTCAAAACGTAAGTGTTAGTTCCAATACCGAGTTTGCTCAATGTGTTAGTTGAAGAAGAGTAAAGAATATCACCTGTTGTGTAAGTGGCAAAACCTGTACCCCCGTTACCTTGAGGAAGAGTACCAGACACATCAGCAGTTAATGAGACTGCACCAAAAGTTGGAGCTCCTGATGCGTTGCCATGTAAAACAGTCGTTGTTGTTCCAGCAGAAGTTGTAGCCAATGCTGTAGTTGTGGAACCGTAAACTACACCGTATTGTGTAAATGCGCTTGATTGTCCTGTACCGCCCAAAGTGTTAGCTAACGTTCCTGTTACGTTTGCCAAAGAAACTGGAGTATTAGCTGTTGAGTACCACTGCGTAGTTGAAGAAGCGTCAAACTCTAGAATAGCGCCAACCACTAACGATATCGGGTTATTAGCAGTTATAGCGTCAATTGCTGCGCCCGTTGCTGGGTAAAGATTGACTGGGTTTGTACCTTTGTTAGCAACAAGTATTCTACGACCAACAGTTGCAGTGGGCAACGTAGCTCCAGATGGGTTAGTGCTAGTCGTTGTTATGATGTTGTAGTCGCTAGTTAATGCTCCTTGCCCTTGTGCGTTTGTGCCTGCAGTTACAGCAACGGTAGTGCTAAAGACCTCACCTGCTAACGATGGGGTGTTAATTGTTGGGCTGGTTAATGTTGACGTCCAAGTTGGTATACCGCCAGAAACCACTAAAATGTTGTTAGTAGAACCTACGGTTAATTTAGCTAAAGTGCTACCCGTAGAGGCATTATACAACAAATCGCCTGTTGTGTAACTTGCAAAACCTGTTCCACCATTAGCAGCATTTAAGGTTCCAGCAAGGGTGACAACTCCTGCAGTTGCAGTGTTAGGAGTTAAACCTGTAGACCCAGCAGAGAATGTAGTCACACCGCCAGTAGCAGGCTGCCAAGAGGGTACACCCGCATTAACAGTTAAAACATATCCAGTAGATCCTACGGTTAATTTAGACAACGTGTTAGTTGCAGAGGCATAAACTAAATCACCAGCAGCGTACGTGTTAAAGCCTGTACCTCCGTAACCTGAACCTAAAGTTCCTGCAACGGTAACTGCACCATTTGTAGCCGTTGATGGAGTTAAACCTGTAGAGCCAAAAGTGATAGTTGCTACACCAACTGCAGAAGCAGACCATGCTGGAGCACCTGCAACAACAGTTAATACTTGCGTATTAGAGCCGATTCCAATTTTACTAAGCGTGTTAGTTGCTGAAGCGTATATCAAGTCGCCTGCTGCGTAGGATGTAAGTCCAGTTCCCCCTGACGTAGCAGCTAAAGTACCTGCTAGTGTAACTGCTCCGTTTGTTGCAGTGCTTGGAGTCAAACCTGTTAAACTTGTCTGGAAGGTTGTAACGCCAGTTGATGGAGCAGTAGTCCAAGAGGGGTTTCCACCAGCTCCACCAGTTTGCAATAAGAAACCTGCTGTGCCTGGTGCTAGTGCGGTCCATGATGAGGCGCCACGATAAAGTATTGTACCTTGCGTGCTTGCAGTAAATACTGTATCAATCAACGAAGATAGTCCCGTCCACTGCGGAGCTGTTGCTCCACTGTTTACGTTCATAATTTGATTAGCAGTACCCAGCGTTAATTTACTGAACGTTGGGGTAGTTGCGCTGGCGTATAAAGTGTCACCTACAGCGTATGTTCCTAGTCCTGTACCGCCAGCTGCGGCAGTAACTTGACCAATTATCTGGTTAGCAACTACATAGTTGTTTGATTTGGAAAGATAAAGACGACCGCTAGCATTAACATAAGCTACAAAACCTACACGTACGGCAAAGTTTGGTTGTGCAGGAGCTGAGGCAGTTAATGCTCCAGCAACTGATGAAGATAAATATAAAGCGTCTCCAGCAGAAAAAGAACTGGTATTGTAGCCCTCAAAAAGTCCAATAGTCGTCACGTAACCTGATTGCCCAGTTGGTATTGAAGTTACGGTTAAACCTAAGACGTTAGCAGTGGTAGCTGATGTAGCGATAGCCAGTGCAACATAGGGAGTTGAGCCTGAACCGCCACTGGCCAAATAAACTGCTTGGTTAGCTGCTATCGTTGTGCCTGTATTATTGTATACTTTTAATTGTATCTCTAAACCCATACGTACAGGGCTAGACGTAGTGCCGTTATAGTAAGATAATGATTCGTACGTAGAATCATACCAAACACGACCTTGCAAATACGATGGGGCTGTTTGTGGAAAATAATCAACGTAAGTTGCTGCGGTACCTGCTGAGGTTAACAACGTAACTACGCCAGCACTATTTTTAGCGTAAAGTTTCATGTCATTGTAATTCAACGCCAACTCACCAAACGCTAAATTTCCTGAGCTTGGTACTGCGGCAGCTGTTGCGCTGCTGTATAGACGTAGAGGTGTGTAGCCTGCCTGTGACATTTTATTCCTTTAGGTGGGTCCGTACTTACCTTCGTACAATGGAGAAGTTGGAATGTCCTGAGTCAAATCTGCGTCTGGACGTGGAGATTTGAGAACAATCCGTTCAGTTTGTCGTGCTGGTAAACGATAAGGGTCTTTTTGATCTTTGCAACCTTCACTGCACACAAAGAGTCCTGGAAAGTTGGTGTCGTTACTCATAGTTGAGTACGCACGTTTCATCCTGCATCTGTCGCATATCGCTATTGCGAGTGAAGCCTGACCTTCTGTGTCTAAAAATATTGGCATCTATTACCCCGTATACACTGAGATATTAGGTGCGAAATACATTGGCGACTTGTCACGTTCTTCTTGCTCAGCAATGTATAGATATTTTTCGGCTTGATTTTCTAGGTACGTCACACGACCCATAGGTACGTCTGGCAATTCAAGTGACATTCGATGAGCCAGCATCATAACTACGGCTTCGTACCATCGTTGTGGCACCTCTAACTCGTCGGTCAAAGCTCCTACGTCCATAATCTGCCTAGAGTACCACACCGTGGCTTGAACAAACGGATCTGAAGGTACTGGCCACAAGTACAATCCTGGGTTTGGTATTGTGCGGTTAAACCAGTACTGATACGGGTTGTTTGCTGTAAAATTTTTATTGGGCAAGTTGGTGTAGTCATCACGATTCAACCGAGCCATAGGTATCTCTGTACTATTGTTACCAAAATACAACTCACGTATAGCCAGCGTAGTACCGCTAGAACCCCTAATCCTGTAAAACGCTACGCTTTGCCCAGGATCAATATCTGTCCATATCCATTGTTTATCAGTTACAGTTACCGTACCTACGCTATCTAACGTGCTCCAAGTTGTGCCGTCAGAACTATACTCAAGCGTAAGCGTCCAAGAGGTAGAACCGCCACCAGCAACATACGGCATCATTCCAATAGAGCCTATATATTGAGGGTCGCTTACACCAAAATTAATACTTATATTACCGTTTGGACTTGTCTGTTGGCAATATGTGTCTAAACTTCCATCACCTACATTAGATGCCGTTCCGCCAGCTGAACTACTATACGTGCCTGTAGGACGATTCATAGTTCTGTACAAAGCATTTAAAGCATCAATAGCCCCATCAGGTAAGTTGTAAATATATTGATCAGGGTTTAACCCGATAACTATTTTACTTATAGCCCAGTAGTTGATACCGATGTTGGCTAAATTAGACAACAAAAAGAACAACGACTCTTTAGCTGAAATGAGCTGTTCGGAAGTTAACTCTTCAGCAAGTTTACCGCACCGACGAGCTCCATGATCTATCAAGGTTTGCACATTGATAACTGTTTGCCCTACGGTACCTGAGTATGCCATTTTGTTTCCTTACCATCCTGTTTTCATTTTGGCGGTTTTTGCTGACTCTTTAAAATCTTTATCAGTTGGAGCATCTTTGCTACCAACGCTACGCATTTTTTCCCCAGAGCCTTCAGCGATTCTTTGCTGTTTTGCATGAATGTTGGCATATAAACCACCTTCTTTAAATTTTTTACCTTTGTCTGCTTTTGCAAAGTCTTTCCCTACGCTTTGCGGTATGCCTGTCTTTTTAGCAAAAACAGGGTTATGCGCCACTGCTTCCATTAAACTGTGTTGAGCTTTAGACTTGCTTGGCATGACTCACCAGTTTGATTGCTTGCTATTTTTTGATGCAGTTGAAACTCCGCAATTTTTAAGATCTATTTTACCACCGCTTGCGTATTTCTTTTTAACAGCTCCACCTTTTTTATACATTGCGCCAGTTCCCGTAGCTCCGCTACCACCGCCACCGCCTAAAGCTCCTTGAGCTTGCCCGATTGCGCTAGAGACTACGCCAGACCCTTGATTAATTTGTTTAAGTCCTTCTTGAGCTGATCCACCGCCTCCACCTCCGCCCCCAAATGAGGGTGTAAGTGAGGGTTGGGTATCGGTCGGTCTAGTCATAGACGGCATAGGCATAGCTGGTGTAAGTCCTAGCGCACCTGAGAGTCCTGCAATTGATGCCATAAAAATCTCCTTTTAAGCCTGAGCTTCTTTCCAACTTAAGCGAGCCACCAAGGTCGATGATGTTGCAGACAATGAAGTAGCAACAACATACAAGATGTCAGGACCATCGGGGTAAAAACCTGCTTGAGTTGTAGGTACAGTATTATTTATACCACCGCCCAAGATTGAGTTACCCAAGTCACGAACTTGAGTTAAATCAAGTGTTGTAACGCCATTTTGATTGGTGTATGCGGCGGCTACCGACTCACCATTGGTAATTGATGTACCAAGAGTTGTGTTTAAAGCCACTTGTGCCAATGAAGATGTTGGTGCAGTTGGAGATACAAATGAGCCTGTAAATGCCGCACTTGCGTAACCGTTCAAAAACAGTTGAATAAAATACCCAGCCCCTGTAGTGAACAAACCCAACTCAGTCAATTGCAACTGCATACGGTTGATAATTTCTTTGTTGCCAAGCGTAGCAGTTGTACCATTATCAGCAGATGGCGCAATACGAATAGCTAGAACCGTAGTTGTTTGATTAAGAGTCGTAGTGGTAATGGCAGTAGTCATGCCATAGTTGAACAACAACGACTTATCGTCGTTATACAAACCATCCATAATAACTGAAGAACCCCAGTGAGACAATGAAGGTGCTGTATCAGGAGATACATACTCAACCGCTTGTGGGGATGTTGCACTGTAAGTAAATGTAACCCCAGAAGCTTGCCCCCCAGTTTGCGCTCTAGTCAAACCAGTTATTGAGGTTGAGGTCTTGCCTGTGTAGTTAATGTACTCAATACCGTTGGTTACACTTGCGGCGGAGTTACCCCTAACTACAACTTGACCTGTTGGGGCAAATCCAGATGTATCTGCAACAGTAATTGCAGATGTTTCTGAGCTACTCAAAGTAGCTGTTATATAAGTTGCAGGCATTTGCCCATTTGATTCATAGTGCGCAGACATATTGCCTGAACGCATATACGCTTCAAAACGCTGGTTGTTGTTTTGAACAGAGTGGACATAAGTTACCGCTCCGTCTTTTGCTCTAAAACCAAAACGAATTACACCAGCGCCATACCAAGAATAGTCGATGTACCACATTTGCATTCTTGTTAAGTCAAGCAAATATCCTGATGGATTGCTGATTGAACTTGTTCCATCACACACATCAAACCATGTTGATTGAGCATAACGAGTTTCTACAGTCTTAGAAACAGTGTAACCACCCTGAGTAATAGTTGCTCCACGGTACTCAGGAGAAATCTCCATTGATGTGTCACTTGCAATACGCATTACTTTGTATGATTGACCACGAATAACGATGTAATCGTTAGGTTTCAACGAAGTAGAAAAAGTTGTACTAGTTCCAGTAACTGTACCTGAACCTTGAGTGACTACTACACGACCTGGTATCTGTGTCACGGAGTTTCTAACTACCGCATACAGCGTTTGACCATCAAACTCAAAAAAGAATCCATTTTGTTGGTCAAAGAAACCTACCCTATTGCTGGCGCCATACCAACTAAGTGGAGATACCCGAATTGGAACTCCAGTTGCTGTAGTCGCTTCTAAAGTTTTAGTTGCAACATATGTAAATGTAAGAGTTGTGTATGAGGTAACTTGATAGTCACCGTTGTAACCCGATTGGTCTACATTAGATACACGAACAATACAGTTTGTTGTTAAATTATGTGGAAATGGAGTTGTAACAGTAACCGTAGAACCAATTGCTGTACCCGAAGAAGTTATTGTAGGGGTAAATAATTGCGGTTTTAATGAAGAACCTGTAGAAAACTGAATACCTTTACCCGATTGGTAACGGAAATAACGACGGGTTTGGCGAATCAACTGTTGATTTGGTACGGCAGCTCCTGACGAAAACGCCACACCACCATCAAAAGCTCTTGGTTCAACATACCCAGCAGGTCTTGCATAGATATTGGTTTGTCCTGCGGTGTTCGTAATACCTGCTGTGGGAGCAGAAATTGCTGTATATGTAAAAGTTGTTGCCGTTGGGGTTGTTGCAACAATAAACGCACCGTTTGGCGCAGGTGTGCCACCCCCTAAACCGACCACGTAAATAAAACTACCCTTGCTCAAACCATGAGCAGTAGCAGTTGTTACTGTAATTGTTGTTCCAACATTTGTAACAGCAGAAGTGCCTGATAAATTAATACCGCAACCTGAATAGAAAATACCCTTGTACACATAGGTGTTGGCAGGGTTGTAATAGTTTGTTGCGGGAATTGTTGTGCCACCAGCCATACGAACTGTACAACTGTTTGTGCCACCTGTAGAAACATAACCCCAACCATTAGCGTCAGGGTTTAAAGAATTTTGAACGTAAACAATATCGCCAGTTGCAAGAACAAATGTACCAGCAAGAGTAAATTCACCCGTTGCGGTGTTTAAACCAGTAATACCAGTAATAACTAAATTTGATTGTGGCAAATAATAACAACCTTGACGATTGTTTTGCACAACAATAGATTCCCATTTAGTAGGTTGAGTTCCATACTCAAAGTCTGTATCAATCAATGCTTGAGGAGTTGATACGCGCAGTTTGTCTACTGGGTCAAACGCTGCGGAGCGCATCGACAATTGTGTGCGCAACTGCGCATTAGTAGAGGAGGAGGGACCTGTGGATACAATTATTTGGGACATATTTCACCTGTTTTCTAAAAAAGATGGGAGCCGAAGCCCCCACCAACTTCTCTATTCAGAAAGTTCCTGACAACTGATTGATAGCTACGGGAGGGGAAGGCTTCTTTTTGCCTTGTTCCATTTTAACTGCGCCCCCCGTAGCAAAAGGCTTTTTTGCGGGACCGCCATCTCTAAAACCGCCTGCGTTACTCTTAGCAACACCGCCAGTAGCAAAACCGCCTGCGTTGCCTTTCTTTACGCCTACGGTTCCACCGTCTTTGTACCCGCCAGTTTTAGTGTCGACGCCTTTACCTGTTTTAGGATAAGACTTCATACCGCTACCTGTGTACGCTGTTTCCATGTCTGTTTTAGCAAACTTGGGTGTACCGCTGTTGATGGTGTTTTTAGTAGGTTTAGCTACGGCATCCGTAGGCATGGGTTTAGCGGTTGCAGACATAACACGAGCTGCTTTACCGACTGAGCCCCCGTCTTTATAGGCTTTACCGCCTTTTTTCAACTTAAGGTCAGTACCCTTGCCGCCTTTGTGCTCTTGCATATCATGCTGCTTCATGGCTTTTTTGATCATAGCCTTGTCTTGAGACATGTCAGATTTACCGCCTTCAGCCATACCGCCTTTTTTCATTGCGGGTGGGGGCATACCCCCCATTGGTGGAGGCATACCGCCCATTGGAGGTTTGGATGCTATTGGTCTACCGCCCATTGGCATAGGAGGTTTCTTACCCATACGTTTAGATGCCATTTTAGCCGTAGCAAGCTGGTCTAACGCACCCATGGCGCCACCATCCGCTTTACCTACTTTTCCACCATTTTTATAGGCTTCATAGCCAGAGGTTTGATTAGCATTAACCATTTTAGTAGTTACGCTACCTCCTTTTGCGAATTTGAGCACCTCTTTAGGTTGACTAGTGCTCATCTTCACCATCGGTTTAAATTCAGCCATGTTATATCTCCTTAGACGACTAAGTTCTGATTTACACCTAATGCACCCAAACGAGTAGCGTTAGGACCGCAAGCTATGGCAGGTACAGCTAGCGACATAACCAAGCGTTTGATACCGTCGGTTGCTGATGCGGGTGTGTAAGTACCACGCACATCACCTGTTGTAGTTGTAGCTGGGTTAGTTTGGTCAGCAACTACTGGGGTGCCAGCAGCGTCTGCCAATGTGTTGTTATATCCAATGTGTTGGATGTAACCAAAGTCAGTCATGCGAATAGGTAAACCCAAAATATCAGTTGTTCCTACAGTTACCGCTGTTGCAGAACCTGAAATAGTGGCGCCTGTAACTTGGAAAAACGCTTTCTTACCGCTGACGGGAGTAGCAGCGACGCTTACCGTAATCACTTCACTCATAGGTTGACCATAAACGTCATACCCTGTGACCGTTACTGCGCGAGCAGTAGTAGAGGTGTTTACTTGTAAAGCCCTTGGAACGTCTAATTGCACACAAACCGTACCATCAGCTCGAGTAACGTATCGGTTGCCCAAAGTGCTTGTCGTTAATAACGCTAAACTTCCCGCCCCAGCGGGTGCAGAAGAAGCACAGACGTTAGCTACGTTCAACACAACGGGGACTGTATCCCAGATGTAAATGCGACCAAGGGGACCTACGCCCAAATCCATTGGTGCTGGATTTGCAAAGAAATCTTCAAATCCACCAACAACTGTAGTTGAAGAAACAGTTGTTGAATTATTGACGGTGTAAGTGCCAATACCGCCAGTACCAGTACCAAAAGCGGTAATGTATGTACCAGCAGTTACGCTAGTACCGTTTACCTGCATACCTACTTGAAGTGGTACGCCATTAAGAAGAGCAGTAACTGTTAATACAGTTGTTGCTTGCGATGCAGTAACTACTGACACGTTTTGGGTTCTAGAAAGACCCATGTATGTTGGAGCAGTACCTAAAAATAAATCGTCTGAGAATTGAGGCATGGTGAACTCCTTCTTGAAAAGTTTGTTCAGGGTTTAAAAAATGTGGGGGGATTAAGGCTCCCCCCGAAGCCTTGTTTAGACGCCAGGAGTGCCGAAAACAGCACGTGGGTCTGTAAAACCGACGTCGTAACGCTCTGTCGCTTTGTAGCGCATAGAGTCAGTTTCGAAGTCACCTTCCATGGTTTTCTCCAAAGCACGACGCATTAAGAGCTTCATGCCCTCAGGAGCGTCAGTTTGAACCCACCAAGCGTTTGCGTTTGTCAAACGAGACAAAACAGCAGCACCTTCGTCCATCAAGCCGATAGACTTAACAGGGTTGATGTCGTTGTTTGCTGTGCCTGCACGCAGAACTGATTTCAACAAAACTTCGGCTTGGAAGACGTTGCCAGGAGCCACAATCAATTGACGTGGTACTAAGCGAATCTTCTTACCGTTGTTGTCCACTGCTTGACGGATCTGGATGAGAGATTGCTCAAGCGAGGTCTGTGACAAGTTAGCAGCTGTTGACAAGATGTTGCTGAATGTACCAGTAACGATTGGATGTGATGCGCTGTTAAGAGCAACACCGTCACCGCCTTGGTATGAGCTATTGAAAGCACGATTCAGAACGTTTGCCGCAAGTGTCTCTTTCGTCTCAATGAGCGATTGAGCCAAATGCTTGGCGTACACCTGACCGATACGGATATGGTCGCCGTCTTCCACCAACACTTTGGTCAATGCGAAGGCGAGGCCATACACGTTGTACACATAGCGTTTGAGAAATAACACGCCACCTTGCTGATAGGAAACTGGAGTTCCGTCAGGCAATGCGGGTGCTGCGCCAAATCCATAAAGGACTGGTTCTTCGTGGTAATTTCTAGGGATACCATTTTCCTCACGGAAAACCCTTGACCATTCGTCTTTGCGTTGGTCATAGACTCCATCAAAGCACTCGTTGAGGATAGGTTCAACAATACTTCTAAAGTCCGTACTGCGCATTGGAGCTGCCATGATCTACTCCTTAAACAATGGCTGTCACAGAACCGAAGTACTGAGACGAAGCGTTAACAACACGAACAATAACAAAGGCATCACCCCAGTTATTGTCCACATATGGAGCGATATCCACTACGCGCATTTGACCTTGGCCACCATTAGCTTTGGCTGTAGACACGCCTAAAGCTGTCGCAGACAGTCCAGTTGTGTTTGAGCCAGAAGATACGGTAAATCCAGTACCTGCGGAGAAGTCGTATTCGCCACCGAGAGCGGTTTGAGCAATGGTTGCGTCAGTTTGAATTTCGTAAACGATATTGTTATCGTTATAGAAATAAGCAACGCATGAACCTGTTTGGTATGTTGTACCAGAAGGCCAGTAGTTGCTAACACGACGACGACCAGTGGTGTCAGTCCACTCGACGCCAGCAAAAGCTCCAGTCCATACACCGCTTGCAGCAGAAACGGCAATAGTGCCAGCTGCAACAGATGTACCAGCGGTACTGTTGTAGCGGATTGGAGCACCTTTTAAAATGTCAGCAGCTAAACCGCTAACAATACCTCCAGAGAGCGCCTGTGCGCGATCCAAACCTGATGGATGAAACGCAGGACGCAAACCGAAGGAAGCACTTGTTGAAGACATAGTCTTACTCCTTGTTTGAGTTAAATTCGATCATTGAAAGATCGGAACGGGTTTTGCCTCGTCCAAGCTCATGATGCCATCGCCTTCAACCTGCCCAAGTCTCTTGCCATTACTGTCGCGAGCCCCTTGTATGTTCTCAGCCTGAACACGGATTTTGTCCGCTTCATCCTGAGGAGCATAGTGGTGGAGCTCAGCCATGATTTCCTGATAGATTTCTTCAGGAATCTTGTACAACAACATTTCATTGCAAGCTACAAACCCTGCATGTTCCCCTGCTTTAACTTTATAATTCTCAAAACCAGGAACTTCATCGATTTGTACGGGAGAATAACCCATGCGTGTACGCTTATGGATCGGATCATACCCGTTGGTGGTAGAAAGCCAACATACATGGAACCCAGGTATTGGCGGTGGTGACGGTAGGGATTCTTGAATCCACTCGTTCCTGAACATCCTACGACGTTCTGCGTTACTTGCTAAAGCATTGGTGTCAGAGCCTCTATCCTGTGTTGCACGGGATTCACGTCCACCAGCTGTTAGATCTTTTTTAAGACGCTCATCTACCCTGTCAGTTTTGACTGGGGTTAGAGATGGTTTCTTTTCGTCTGTCATGTTTTGTTTCCTCTGCCAAACTTTTCGTTTAGCGTTTTGGGTTGATGAAATTTTAACCTAAATTTAACGCAGTCCAATGCTACGGTCGTACTCAGCGTAACGACGTGCCATTTTCTGTCTTTCAACAGGGTCGTCCCACCGTCCTGCATCCTTAATCGCTTTTACACGCTCAGGGGACAAACGGAACTCTCCTGGGCGAGCAGCAGGGCTAGACTCACGTCCAGAACCCGTTACTGCTGTCCTTGGTCTGCGCATAGGTTGATGCTCTTCATCTCCCTTTGTTCTGTGTGGCATGTACTTGGTAATTCTATTATCAAGCTCATCCCAGTAGTCTGGAGTTGTTGGATCCCACCCTTCTTCAACTAAAGCTTCGTCTAGTTTGACTGCAATTTTAGAATCAGTATCTCGACCGTTAGGGTCATACCAGTCGTTTCTAGCCATCCAGTCAGAAGCATGTTTTTGAAGTCTAGGGTCTGGAGCCTGAGGAACTGGGCTGTTGGCAGTGGACACAGAGCGTTTTTTAGTAGACTCAAGAGCTTCTACGTTACGTCTTGCATCATACCACGCTTCTTGAGCGTCTGCCAATGCTGTTCCGTCACCTACTTTAGTCGCCTCAGCGATTTTCATCTTTTGATATTGCATTCGAAGATGTGCATCTTCAATTGCTTTATCAAGTCTAGCAGAATCAGCTCCTGCAGTGCGTTTTTCAAGTTCCGCCACTCGGTGCGCCATCTGTTCGTTTTGTTTTTTGAGCATATTTATCAGGTGAGTTGACTCTTTTGTCTTCTCACGTGTAATCTGCTTCTTTAATTTACGCTCTTCACGTCTAGCCTGCCGTAATGCTTCCCTACCAGGATCTGGATCTACTTCTCCATCATCATCATCGGGTTCGTTTGCACTACTGGACACGATACGGTCATCACGCTCGGGTTGTTCGCTCTTTGGTATTTCATTTTCAGGTATGGCGATAACAGCTGAGCCGTCTTTATCCTCGGCAACCTGCAAATCAACTTTATCTGACGGTGTCATAAGAATGCCCTCACTTTCAGGGGATCACTAGTGACTTTTGCAATCACTTCATGGTCGTTAAAGATAGAAAATAACGCTGTTTCGTCCTCACTAATAGGTACTTCCCAGCGATCGCCACCCCACTTGGGCATGCGAACGTAGTCACCAACCTCGATCCAGTTACCTTCTGGCCACGGTTCGAGTGTGTCACGTTTTTTGAAAGCCAGCGGACCAAGAGAAATGACTTTTGCCACTTGATTGTTCCATTTTTCTGTTTCTTTTGTTTCTTCTACCAGTACTATCCCTGAAGAAGTTATAGTTTTGCGGGTTTGACGCCACTGAACTAACACTCTACCTCCAACGGGAACTGCTCCTGGGTCTACAGCAGGAAATGCTTCCCGCAACGCTGCTTCATTCGAAGCGTCCAGTGCTTTACTTGACATCGTCTATATCTTCCTTTAAAAGATTGTCTAAAATTACCAAAGCTTCTGCAAGCCCTTGGTGCTGTCCTACCAATCGCTGGTAGGTTTCGTAGTTAACGGCATGGCCTTCAACCAACGAATTCGCGATCTGTGACTGGCGAGCCTTGATCTCGCCTATAAAGTCACTGATATACCTCATTTAGCCTGCTTTTTCTCAGAGCTCTTTTGCTGCTCTTTTTGTTTCAGGCTTTTACCATCTAATTTTTCACCCATAGCCATGCGTTTGTGCATAGGTACGTTTTCACTCATTTGTCCGTTTTCCTTTGACATCTTTTTCTCCTAGTTTAGCGGTTGCTGATTGCAATGCGGTCATTGCTGCTTGCTGTTGTTCGTGCTTTAGCCTATCGCTTTCAAGCCCGATCTGTGCTGAGTTTTGGGTACTCTGCATACCCATCTGATCGTTGTGCATACGCTCTTCAGTTAGAGTATCAATAGCCTTCATAGCTACTTTAATCTCCTGCTCGCGAGATTTTAATACGTTCTCAGCCTTTTGCTTCTCATAAGCGAGTTGTGTATCAACCTGATCACGTGCCTGTTTGCGTTGAGTTTCAGCCATCGCTGCTTTGAGCAAGGCTTGATCACCCGATTCAAGCTGCGGTTCGGGTTTGTACTGGGCTGCCTGTTGAACCATTTTCTGCAGAACGGGTAAGACTTTATCGAACACACCTTTAGAGTCTTCGTTAACGTGCTGACTAGACAAAGCAAAGAGTTTATCCACCTGAGAAGTAATCTCTGGCATCTCGTAGTTTGTGATTTTATCTCCAAGAGCTTGCTCAACGTACCCTCTCATCTGAGCCGAGTACCAAAGCACCAAGTGTTGCTTTAAATGCTCAAGAGCTTTGGGCTGAAACGAGGGTGCAATGAGTGGATTAGACCCATAAACAGGATTTTGAGCGTAGTCCAAGTGCGTTTGCAAGTGGGCAAGGTGGTTTTGGTTTGGATAAGCAAACGCAGCTCTACCTAATGACATGTTTACGTTCTCTTCAGCAGCGTTTAACTCAGTAGGCTCAGGCATATTAGGCATGAGCTCTTTAATGTTAGGTACTTTCATCTGCTTCAACGCACGTTTTACTACCGCTACAGGATCCATAACTCCTGGGTACATCTTATCTATTTGAATTACCGCTTGCGTTTGAGCCATACGCTGGGTTTCGCTGAAGATATGAGGGTCACTAACGGGTATTACGTCTGTAGTTCTAGAAAAATCTGTACGAGATACCTCTAAATCTAAAACTAATTCACCTCTACGCTGCTCATCTAAATGCCACTTATTAATTCTAGACAACACTTTAAGCATTCTCGCCTGCGATTGATGTAGTCTAGCATGGATAGCGGAGAAAACTGCTGCCCCTTGTTCGATCAATGCTTGCGTAGTACCGACTGGTGCCTGTGAGTTAATATCTGCAACCTTCTCTTCGCTTGTTGTCACTACACCTTTGGCTGCGTCAGTCAACCAACCCAGCAACTGAAATAATACGGGCGATGGTGGGTTGAAAGGCATAGGCATAGCGATTTTGCGAACGTCATCAACTCCTGGTGCGCCCTCGATGTCAGTTACCTGCGTGATGTCAATACTAGCCGATTGTCCACTAATCTTTGAACCTTTCAATTTAAGCATTGTGGCTGAGTTGTTTATGTGAGCAGTGTCCAAAAGAGCACGAAGGGAACCAGTAAGGGCAGCAGCAAGACCGCCAATAAGATGCGGGAATCCAATAGCGTACGCTCCTCTCCACGGGATAAATTTAAACTCAACGATGTGGTCGAGTTTAGTTAAAGTTTCATCACCTTCTTCCCAGTTGCGATACAAACCAACAACTTCGCTTTTAATATCATCAATCATTAAGATGTAGGGAGCTGACTCGCCTTTGGTGGTAGAGTCTGAGTCTAACTCAAGATAGCAGTAAACGTGATATACTCGTCGCTCACCGTCAATATTATCATCAAACTTTCTACCTTCAATCTTATTGTTGGCTTTAGACGCTTTGGTTTCATCCAACTCTTGCGTAGCCATATTGATCTCAATATCTTTGTAGAGTCCTAAATTAACCCTACGCTCAAACTCCCAATGCGTTATATCGTTTACCTCAGTTACACGTTGAGCTGTGTAAAAGTTTGCAGCAGCAAACGGTAAGTAAATATTGTCAATAGGTATGAACTCGACGCAAGGACGTCTCTTTTGTTCGTCATACCACATCTTCATGTATTGTGAGCCCCCAAGCGGTAACTGAGTTAACATCTGCTCCATCTCATCACGGAACTCTTCAATCTGCTCAGTTAACTGCCAGTTCATGTACTCTTTTTTGCGCTCAGCGATCGCTATCTTCTCTTCACTTGCGTTCCCTACAATATTAGCTCTCACTGGTCCGTCAGCGGGAAAGAGCTCTTTAATCGCACGAGACTCAAAGTCAACGCACGCTTCTGCCATGATTGGATGCACTACACGATTTGCGCCTTGGAACTGCGCCCCACCAGGAGCGTCGTTGCCTAAACCTGTACGACGTAAACCCTCTTCGTACTGTTTGTCTCTATCCATTCTAGCGTCTTGGTCTTTTTCAATTATTTCTAAAAACCGTAATGCCAGTTTATCAAGCTCGGCTTCGTCGTAGTCCTCAGCCATATTGGAGTAAAAGTCTTCGTTCTCAACTGGTCCCTCAATATCTTTCAGTTGCAACAGAGCGCCACCGTCTTCGGTTTCTATAACTTCTTCCATTTCATCTAACAAATCAACTACTGCGCCCTCTTCGTCTTCAGGTCCTGCAGGTGCTTGAGTTTGAGATTGCGGGAATTCTGTAGCCATAATGTGCCTTTATGCGTGAAGTGTTTTTAGTAAATGTTTAAATGGGTTTTGATTAGCAGCTTTTACAGACCCACCGTCTTTTTTGTTCAAAACGGGGTTAGTAGTGTCATACGTTCCTACGTTACCTGTAGCTGATTTTATATGTGCGGGATCATAAACCCCTAAGTTTTTTGTACCGTTTTCGTTTATATAAAATGCGTCATGTCCTAGACTTTTAATGGCCTCTTGTACGTCAGGTCCTTCTATGCGACCCCAGGAGCCTTTAGACAACTGGTCGGCGGTCAAGTTTGTAAATTTAGGGTTACCATTCAATTCGTCAAGAAGATCTGCAACATGCGTGGGGTTTTCATAATCCCAAGGTTTTTTTACTGCGGTGTGTACCTTCATTATATTAGGACCCGAAGGTAGGGAGTCTTTATACGCTTGAGTTAAAAAATCTTGCGCTTCACCCGAAGCGTGCACTCCACCTTTACCGTTATTCATTATCTCGGCTGTTATATTTTTTTGGTGCGGTTTGTTTTGTGTACCGTAGCTTTGCTTCATCAACTCAATCGCTTTAACTTTTCCAGCCTCTAACTGTTTTGGAGTTAAAAACTGATCTATGTTCTCACCCATCCATGCGTTAGAGTTATGCGCAAAGTCTTCGGCAAATTTAGGATCACGAGTTAAAAAAGTGGCTCCCGCTTGTTTAGGGTCAAACTGTTTGATGTCCCTAGACGTGCCATGAAACCAATCTCCTGGGGCTGCGCTTTTAACTTGCATGGCTTGTAGGTTAGCTGCTCGCTGTGCGGGTGATATCGTACCCATTAAACCGCCCACATTGCCTGGACCGTAGCCTCCGCTTATCATTTGTCCTAAATGCTCAGACGTTTCTTTTGCCATCAATTGCTGCAGATAACGCTTGGGATCAGTAGCGAAATTCTTTAAATTTTGTGGGACTTCAGACGCGACCTTCATTGCCCCTTTTGCATTCTTCTTCAGCTCTTCAACTGGGTTCCAATCTTCACCACTCCCTACTTGCTCACGCATTTCCATCAACGGATTACGTCTAGCTTTTGCGTGCTTCATCAGCTCGGCTTGCATGCGGTCTAAGTCTCTTTGGCTCATTACCAATTAGGGCAAGATGAATTTTTAGAAGAGGTTCTAATAACGGAACCGCCTTTAGCCATCGGTTTGCGATACATTAAAGATGCTCCACCTTTTGTTTCAGCAGAAGTGAATTTTGGTTTTTTAGCACTTTCGGGGTAACTGACTTTATTTTTAAAGTTTGTTTCTTTATCCGACAGTTGTCCAAATGAGGTGTCTGGGTTAGGGCTTGCTTCATCATAGGCAGCACGGGCTTTCTCTAAATACCGCTGCTCTTTTAACTCTTCAGGTGTCATTTCCATGGCTGGCTCCTTTAAAGATAGAAATTATAACTCTAAGCAGCATAAGGTTGGTACCTCTTACGCCAGTAACTGTTGTCTTCTTCCTCAAGGTCCTCACGGAACACGTGGAGGTTGGCTTTTAAATAGCCCATCTGATTCAAGTAGTGCAAGGCTTGCGAGATAGAGTCGACGTAGTCATCGTGCTCGTCGTTAGGAAACATCGTTATTTCCTCCATCATATCATCAATCCAAGTACTTGGGTGTCCTGGGTTCTTCTGGGACTCAGGAAGAAAGATAAACCCGTCCTTGATGATAGGGGCTACTACGTTTGCCCGTTGCACTTTATCAGCTCGTCCTGGGTTAAAAGGAGTGACAGGAATGTCTTCGGCTTGCAGGTCTTGACGTAACGATATACCCGAACCCTTGTCTTCGATCAAAATAGTGTTAGGCATCTGTTCAGCGTCACCGTACGCAGCAGTCCACATTTCCTTGGCTTTTTCACGCAGTTCAGGAAATGATATACGGTCTGCCCAACAATCCAATAGTAACGCATTGTAGCACTTAGACTCGGGGTCAAAAAATACACCCCACACCGTGCATGCTGTACGGTCAGCGTCTTTGTTTGTTTTCTCCGTGAACGCTGTGTCAAGGCTGATAAGAATGTGTTGAAATTTAGGAGTGCCGTCCGTGCAATCCATCAATCGGAACCACGACTTCTTCCATATCCCGCTCTCGCTCAAATCTAACAACTCACCATGAATTTCCTGCCTGCCTTGCTGAGTACCCTCAAGTTGCAGGATCTTTGCTTTGAAGTTGCCCGACAAATTGTCCAAGTTCTGATAAGTTGACGCACGTGAGACTATGACCCCTTGTCCTTCACGTTTGATCAAGTCCCGCAAAATAGGTATAGGCTTGGGAGTGGTGGTGATGATAGTTTTGGTTTGCTTGCCAAGACGAACACCCATCTGTGATAAGTCCCACGCTTGGGTGGGTTTTTCCATAGCTGCTAACTCATCGTACCAAGAGTAGTGAAACTGCGGACCCCGATAACGCTCAGGTTCCGAAGCGGGAATGCCTTTGATCAAAGAGTCGTTAAATAGAATGATTTCACTAAGACTGGAGTTGTACTTTTTAATAGTCCAACGGGGCAGCGTATTCAACAACCCCGATTCCCCCTCAAAACACGTATCCCTGATATCCCCCGCAGTAGGGGCAGTAACCAAAGCTCGCGTCTCGGGGTTCGAGAAAACCAACCACCCCAACTCGTTAGCTGCGCATTTGGTTTTGCCTGAACCTCGCCCTGCTAATAACATCCATATATCCCATGGGAGCTTAGTAGGTGCTAGCTGATACAAGTGCGCACTTTCCAACCAAGCAAGTCTCCAATCCAATATCTGTTTCCATTCGGAGTACAGACTCTTGATCTGTTGAACTAAGGGTTGTTCAGCAGCTAGCATTATTTAACTCGCTGGAGTTTTTTCTTTTCTTGAATAGCTCCGCTCAATAACTCCTCTACCTTCTTCAACATCTCAAGCTGGCTGGCTTCGGTGTCTTTGTTCTTACGGTCGTCTTTAACGTCAATGGTGTGTGGCATCTTGCGATGTACATAGTCCATCAAAGCACGAGCAGCCGTTATGCGGTCTTGCGTCTTCGCAGATGATGAGCGGTACGTTTTAGTTAGATACTCGATAGGGGTTTCACCTGTCCGCTGTATCCACTCCACTACCTCAACGATATCTTCCCCTACTGGCGGAGGTAAGATGGCTAACTTGTCTCCCTGAGATCGGTACTCGTCTCGGGCTACAATGACCATATTTAAATACTTGGTGTAGTACGCTTGCCGTTGCATGAAGTTTTCATACGGTTCGCTGTCTGCTGGTGCGGGTTCATTAGGTATGTCCGAGAGCCACGCATCCACTTCAGACTCTGTCATTTGGTGAACTTCCTTCTGGAACCGCTTGTCGTCGTGTGGGTAACCGATGTTAGTTGTGTCCATAGTCAAATCCTATAAAAGTCTCATGGGTCATAGTATAACCTAGATTACTGTTGGTGTTTTTAGGGTGTGGGGGGTGTTTGAGAGTTTGAGCTCAATTTTATAAAAAAATGTTGGAGATACCCACACGAGAGGACCCGCAGCACTCAATCCAAAGAGTGGTGTCATGTGGTCATCTCATGGGCTCTCCTCTCTGCCTCTCTGCTCGTCTCAGCTCTCATGGCTCTCTGTAGTCTTGAGCTTTCCTCCCTCCCATCCAATCTTGTCACACATCGCGCAAGCACCAGAGGACGTGTACCTCTCAGAGAAGTGCCCATTACGGCACGGTGTGCCCGTGTGGTAAGTCTTCGCTCCAAGGGTCTCCGCCTCTGCCTGAAGACGAGAATTCTCTGCTCTGCGGTAGGACCGAAGATCCACGTCCAAGCGGAGTAAGTTAGCCTTTGCTAACTTGACCGCAGACTTACAGTTAGTTAGTACTTGCTTAGCCTCTGCCTCCGCTTTGTTAGCTTCTGCTAACTTACTGCGTGCTTCAGCCACCCGACCCTCATGGGCGATGCGGTCCTCCACGAAAGCATAGTGTGCTCGTTTCGACACGAGGTGGCGCTCCACCGTTCTATCGTGCGTTGCATTCTCACCGTGTGCTATCTTCATATTGGGTCCTTAATTTATTCCGTCCCTATATTATAACCGAATATTATATCTAAGCACGAAAAACTTTTAAGTGGTTTTAAGTGGTTTAAGGATTTGCTTAGAAGGACCACGTGTTGGCTGGTTCCCCATTAAGCAAGTGCTTAAACTTCTTAAAACCTCTTAAAACTTCTCCAAGCCATACTA
>TARA_R110000868_G_scaffold165328_7_pt1 | contig 22434 bp, 21 predicted proteins | sample TARA_R110000868 | Tara Oceans TARA_R110000868 (sample SAMEA4397489) | marine metagenome | biome: Polar Biome; feature: [SRF] surface water layer (ENVO:00010504); material: water (ENVO:00002006), including particulate matter (ENVO:01000060) such as... | depth 5 m | reverse complement strand
GGAGTTACAGTCCGCTGCATTTGACCGCTCTGCCACCCCTCCATCCGGGGCAAAACTCTGTCGGGGGCTGCCCCCCGGCTTCGTTCGGCGAGGGAGGGAATACGTTGCAGGGGCCTGCCTTGTCAACAGCAAAAAAAACACGAAATCGTATTTCTTTTCCTATATGTTCCCCGTGTTTTCCATTCAGAGCGAAACAAACAGCATTCATATCCTTACTGCCCGGAGGTTTCCGCCATCATGTCGCGTCGCAACAATTCCCGTCCTGCCAACCGTTCCAGTGGAACCGGCCCGGGCGAAGGCTCCCCGCAAGGCGATGACAAGCGCGATGGCAATTCGCGCCGAGGACGAAGCCGGGGCCGCGATAGCGGCGGATCAGGCGGCAATTCGCGCCTGATTCTTTTCGGACGTCACCCGGTTATGAACGCCATCTATAACCCGCAACGCACGATTCACAAAATCTGGGCGTCCGAGGCCGTGCGCGACGAAATCGTCGCCGCCCTTGCCGATACCGAACGCACCGATGTGCAGCTTGACGCCGCAGGTCGCACCGATCTGGATGAAATGTTGCCACCGGGCACCGTTCATCAGGGCATGGCCATGCATTGCGCCCCCTTGGAACAGATTTCAGTCGAAGAACTGATTGCCGATACCAAGGATGACGAAACCTGCACGGTCCTGATCCTTGATCAGGTCACCGATCCGCACAACGTCGGGGCAATCCTGCGCAGTGCAGCCGCCTTTGGCGCGGCTGCGGTGATCGTGCCGGACCGTCACGCCCCGCTTGAAACCGGGACCTTGGCAAAATCGGCCAGTGGCGCGCTTGAAACCGTGCCCTATATCCATGCCGGTAACCTCAGCCAGACCATCGAAAAGCTTAAAGGTGCCAATTTCTGGCTGGCTGGTATGGATGGTTATGCCGAACAAACCCTTGCCGAAGCCAAGCTGAAAGGCCGGGTTGGCATCATCATGGGGTCCGAAGGCGAAGGCCTGCGCCGCCTCACCCGCGAGAATTGCGATTTTCTGGTCAAATTGCCGATGTCGGATCGCATCGAAAGCCTCAATGTTTCGAATGCTGCCGCCGTTGCGCTTTACGAACTGTACCGTCGCTAAGATGAAACCGGCCAACCGCCGGGATTTCCGATGCTTGCGCCGCGGATAAAAGCAGGGAAAATACATCGCATAAATTGATGCTATTTTCCCTGCATCAAAGACTTGCAATCACACGCGGCACGGATTATGTTTCGCGCCGCCTGAGCCGGCATAGCTTTAACTGGTAGAGCAGCGGATTTGTAATTCGAAGGTTGGGAGTTCGAGTCTCTCTGCCGGCACCATTAAAAGAAAACCCCGTACGCCTTTTTGGCTGCGGGGTTTTCTTTTGCCTGCGGCGCGACAAGTTGGACACTTTCCCTGTCTCCGTCATGCCCGCGAAGGCGGGCATCCGGTCAACAAATCGGGGAACTAACGTTTTTCAACCAGAAACCCTTCGGCCATAAGGCTGAAGGCATCAACCGCCTTGGGCAGGGCAGATTGCGGATCATCACTGTCTGCAACCCACAACGCCGCGTTCAGGGCCGCACCGCAAAGAAGCCGGGCGGCGGCATCGCTATCAACCCGCTTCATGACACCGGCGGCAATCAATCTTTCAACCGCTTCTTTGGTGGCCTCAAGGCAGGCATTCTGGCTTGGCCAATGCGACGGATCACCCAGAAACGCCGGGCCATCAAGCAACACAATCCTTCTGACCTCGGGGTCAAGCGCCATCGCGATATAGGTTGTCCCTTCTGCCAAAAGCTGTTGCCACTCGTCCCCGGCGCGGGCACTGGCGGCACGGGCACGCGATGCCATCTCGCCATCGACCTGCGCCACAACAGCCGCAAGCAACCCCTTCTTGTCGCCGAAATTGTGATAAAGCGCCCCGCGCGTCAGGCCAACGGATGCCGTCAGCTCATCCATTGATGACGCAGCAAATCCTTGCGACCCGAATGCTTTTCGCCCGGCGCAAATCAGCTTTGCGCGATTTTCTTCCATCGTTTCCTGGCGACGCCGTGCAGCCATGGCAAACCTCCTTCGTCAATGGTGCGACACATATCACTTCACATACGATGCGTATATAAAACTTGACATACGTGTTGTATCTGAATTTTATATACGCATCGTATGTGAAATTAAGCGGCCGATACAAATCTGTCGGCACCCTTTTTCAAACACACAATAAGGAAAATCCACATGGCACAGAGTAACGCTATTTTCCCCGCCGACCGGCATAACCTCTATGAGAAGCACGCCTATTCCGCAGCGATCAAATCAGGCGATCTTCTGTTCGTCTCCGGTCAGGTCGGCAGCCGCACCGATGGCGCGCCCGAGCCGGATTTTGAGGCACAGGTCCGTCTGGCATTCGCCAATCTTAAAGCAACCCTGAAGGCCGGCGGATGCGGGCTTGACGATATCGTCGATGTGACGAGCTTTCATACCGATCCGGAAAATCAGTTCGAAACGATCATGAAGGTAAAAGGCGAAGTCTTCCCCAAAGCGCCTTATCCGAACTGGACCGCAATCGGGGTTAACTGGCTTGCCGGGTTTGATTTTGAAATCAAGGTCATCGCCCGTATTCCGGCCTAGGGTCAGGCCCCTAAAGATCATCGGATTGAAATCACAAAACGGCGCGCGACAAACATTCGCGCGCCGTTTGACGGCACATCAATTACGGCTTTCCCCTACCCCCGCTTTGACGACGCATAGCGTTCTGATTCTTCGTAACAAGCATCAAACCCGATGAGACGCCTTCATCAGGTGCAGGGTTTCGACCATCGCCTTCATCGCAAGCCGCAATCACAGATGAAAAATACGATTAAGTATGATAAAGTCATACTATCGATGCTTGGAGAAAGATCATGGGCAAGAACAATACGATTGAACGCATGACCGTTACGGTAACACAGGAAATGGCACTTGCCATGCGGTCTGCATTGACGCAAGGCGCCTATGCCTCAAGCAGCGAGATCGTCAGAGACGCCTTGCGAGACTGGCAACATAAACGCAGACTTCAGGAAACAGAGCTTGAATCCTTGCGCGCAGATATTGCTGTTGCAGACAGGGATGTCGCCGAAGCACGGGTTGAAACCTTTGATCCGGATCAGATCGTCAAAAAAGGACAGCAAAGATTACAAAGTCGCTCCGGCTCTTAATTACCGAAACGGCGCAAGATGATCTTGCCGATATCTGGGCGTTTATCGCCGAGGATAATCGTGATGCGGCAACGCGTTTGATCTATGAAATTCAGGACCGGTTTGGTCCACTTTGCCTCAATCCGGAAATTGGCCCCGCACGTGATGCTCTGTCACCGGGCCTTCGTGTTTTCTTTCACAGAAATTACGCCATCTATTACCGGGTAATACCGTCCGGGCTGGTCATCATGCGCATATTGCACGGTGCCCGTGATGCTACGGTTCAGTTTAGCGAAGACTGACCCCACAAAGACAAAGGCCCCGGCACAGACACAGGCAAGACCGCATCTGCCTCCATAGACTCCCGCCTTCGAGAGAGTGACGATAGATTGCGGGCCTTCCCTCCTTCGTCATTCCCGCGCAGGCGGGAATCCAGATACCGCCGCCAGCTTGACGTAAAAAGGGGCGGCATGACACCGCCCCTATCAAATCAAGCAGGATTAGCCCTTAACCCCGTTTCGAAGACGCATAGCGTTCCGATTCTTCATAATAAGCATCAAACCCGATGCGCTGGCGAAGCTCCGGCCAGTCCATCAGCATATCGTCGCGTGGCTTGCCTGCTTTCATCAGTTGCAGGGTTTCAACCATCGCCTTCATCGCGGCTGCCATCAACGACAGCGGATAGGCGGCAATCTGATAGCCGATATCGGTCAATTCATCGGGCGTCAGGTCGGGTGTTTCCCCACCTTCAACGATATTGGCCATCTTGGCCCCCGGCAGGGCGGCACAGAGTGTGCGCATTTCATCAACAGACTTGGGGGCTTCGACAAACAGGATATCCGCGCCAAGTTCGGCAAATTTCGCCGCCCGGTCAATCGCCTCGGCCAAGCCATGCTGATGGCGGGCATCGGTGCGCGCCAAAATCAAAACATCCGCCCCGGCTTCGCGGGCATCCACGGCGGCCTTGATGCGGTCAAAGGCCTCGTCGCGGCCTACGACCTCTTTACCCTTGGTATGGCCGCAGCGTTTTGGCGCAAGTTGATCTTCGATCATCACCGCCGCACAGCCCGCCTTGGCAAAGCCGGTTACGGTGCGGCGTACATTCATCGCATTGCCATAACCGGTATCGCCATCGCCAATCACCGGGATCGATACCGCATCGGTAATGTTGCGCGCCTGATCCAGCACTTCACCATACGACATCAGGCCAAGATCGGGTTCGCCAATCCGGGCGGCTGATGTGGCAAAGCCCGACATAAAGGTCAGGCCAAAGCCTTCTTGCTCAATCAGCTTGGCCGAAAGCGCATCAAAGCAGCACGGCATGGTGATCAGGTCACCGCGCGCCAAAAGCGCACGCAGATTATCGGCAGGTGTTTTAATTCTGGTCATAAGCGTCACAGTTTAAAGGGGATATAAAGGGCCAGATCGTGCCAGACATACAAAATGGCGGCGGTCAGGAACATCAAAAGCAGGAAGGGTAAAACGCCATATGCCACCTCGCCCAGCCGGGTTTTGGCGACCGATTGAATAACATAAAGGTTTAAGCCCACCGGCGGCGTGATCAACGCACATTCGACCATGATCACCATATAGACGCCAAACCAGATCGGATCGAAACCAAGCGCCAAAGCGGCTGGCAATAACACCGGCGTCATGATCAGCACCATCGAAAGTGCTTCGAACACCAAGCCCATGATCAGCAGGACAATCGTCACGACAAGGATAAAGCCAAGTTCGGTATCGATCCCCTGACTGATCATCATCGAAATGTCCTGCGGGATGCGATACAGCGTGATCGCCTTGCCAAATACCTTGGCCCCGGCAATGATCAGGATGATCGCAACCGTGGTGGCCATCGAGTCAAATATCGCAAGCTTTAACGCCTTCCAGGTCAGGATGCGCATTGCGGCTGTAATCGCAAGCGCGGCGGCAAAGCCGATGGCGGCGGCCTCGGTCGGGGTGAAGGCCCCGGAATAAATCCCGACAATGATCAGGATCGCCAAAAGAACCGCAGGCAGCGCCTTTAACGTCGCCCGCTTGCGCTCGGTCCAATCGCGTTTGGGCTCGCGTTCCTGCCCACCAAACCGGGCATAGATCATCGAATAAACGATGAACAACACCAAAAGCGCAATCCCCGGGCCGATCCCGGCCAGAAATAGCGCAATCACCGATTCTTCGGTAACAAAGCCGTAAATGATCATCGGGATTGACGGCGGGATCAGAATGCCCAGCGTGCCGCCTGCGGCCATCAAGCCATAGACAAAACGTTTGTTATAGCCGCGCCGGATCATTTCCGGGATGGCAACCGTGCCAATCGTTGCCGCCGTTGCCACCGATGATCCGGAAATTGCGGCAAAGACCCCGCACGACAAAATCGTCGCCACCGCAAGCCCGCCCGGCCAATGCCCGACCCAGGCGCTAACAGCGGCAAACAAATCATTGCCGACCCCGGCGCGCAGCAAGATATTGGACATCAACAAAAACAGCGGCACCGCCAGCAAGATAAAGCCATCCAGGGTCGATAATATCGCCTGTGGGGCCATCAGGGGGGAAAACCCGCCAAGGATCAGCATCGCAAGGCCAAGCCCGCCCAGCGCAAAAGCAACCGGCACACGGATCAGCAACAGGCCAAACATCGCGGCCAGTGTCAGGATAATGGTCATTCGTGCGCCCCTTGTGGAATGTCCTTGCCACGCAGGACGCCGATAATTTCAACCCCCGCCTGAACCGCCAAAAGGGCAAAACCGATCACCACGGGCAACTCGGAAACCCATGCCGGAAGATCAAGCATGGTGCCGCTGGTACGCCCGCGTTCAAAACTTTCAAAAAAAATGTCCCAGCCCTTGATCATCACCATGACCGAAAACGCCAGAACCGCCGTCATCGCCAAGACTTCAAGCCCGCGACGCACAGGCGGCGGGCACAGGCGGGTCACCGCATCGACCGAAATATGACGCCGCGCCCCCAACGCCCAGGGCATGCCCAAAAGCGATCCCCAGATCAGGCAAAGCTGCGAAAGCTCTGCCGCCCAGATGGTCGGGCGAATAAAGAAATATCGTGCCATGACCTCATAGGTCAGCATGATACCAGCGGCGACAAACAAAAGGGCCGCGACCCATGCCAGTAACAGCATCAAACGATCAAACATGTTTAAAACATTGGCCATGCCCGGGCATTTAACCCCGGCGATGGCCGTCCCCTGAAATAAGCCGGTGATGGAACAACATCACCGCAAAACATGATGGCCATGTTTACGGTGATGTCATCAGATATCAGAACGTCGATAAAACCGACCGTGTCCTAGAAGTTTTTGGCCGCTTCAAAGACCTGCTTGCCAAGATCACCGGTATGTTCAAGAAACGCTTCGTGAACCGGTTTTGCCGCTTCGCGCCATGCCGCCATTTCGTCGTCGGTCGGGGCATAAATCGTCATGCCATTGGCTTTGGCTTCTTCAAAGGCGGCGGCCTCGATCGTTGACATACGATCACGTACATCGTTTTCGGCATTTACCGCAGCGGCCGAAATGATGCTGCGCTGATCCTCGGAAAGGTCATTCCAGAACTTGGTATTGACCACAACAATGAACTCAATATCGGCATCATTGGTGGTGGTCACGGTATCCATGACCTCCCACAATTTACGCGATTTAACGCCGGACATGCCGGTCATGCCAACATCAACCGTGCCGCGCTGATAGGCGATATATTGCTCGGACCCGGAAATCAGGGTCGGCGCGCCACCGGCGGCTGAAATGAAATCACCCTGGGTTTTGGAAAACACGCGGACTTTTTTACCGGTCAAACCATCCGGGCCTTTGATCGGGCCGCCATTCGACAGCATGATCGACCCGCCGTATGCCTGCCACCACAGAACCGTCGCACCGGTTTCCGCAATCGCCGCGTCAAGCGGGCCACGTACTGGCGATCCCACGGCAACGGCTTTGCGTACCTTGGCTTCACTATCCAGCAGGAACGGCTGATAGAACACATCCACCGCCGGAACATCACCGACATAGCGCGTCAGGGATGCAACACCCATTTCAATCGACCCGGAACCAACGGCGGCGGGGACTTCTTTATCTTTATAAAGCTGGGCGCTGTCATAAATCTCAACCGCGATATCACCGTTGGATTTTGCCTCGACCTCGTTTTTGAACATCAAAAGGTTCTGGCCAAGGTGGCTTTTAAGCGGCAATTGCAACGAAATGCGCAACGTCAGATCGGCAGCATTGGCAACACTTGCAACACCGGTAAATCCAACAGCAGCCGCAAGGGCCGCCGCAAGGGCAAATTTCTTCATGATGAACGTCCTCCGGGGTTTTTTGTTTTATATGATGACCTTGGAACGCAAAGATGTGCCAAAGCCCCCCCGCCATTCAACATGTTTTGCAAGGACACCCCCTGCCCGCATTAACCCTTAGTGCGCTGCACATCGGCGCGAAACTTCAAATAATCCGGGGAAAAATCCTGTATTCCCGGCCAAAATACCGCGCTGCACACCGGCAACAATCGGCGCAATATTTTATCGGCTGCCGGTTTTCTGGCATGCCAGCCATCCGTTTTTGAATACAAACCACGGGAATCGCGCCCCCAAAATATGAGTCGCACGACACCCCCTGCCCGCCATCAGCGACCTGTCATTTTATACATGATGGTGGTGCCGCTTAGCTTTTCAGAAAACGGATCACGGGCATAGGCCGGGATAACCCCGACCGTTGCAAACCCCAGCGACGCATAAAGCGGCTCGGCATTATCCCCGGTTCGGGTATCAAGCGTCAGCAGGGTTTTACCCAGCACATCTGCCCGTTTTTCAAGCGCTTGCATCAATTTTTTGGCAATGCCCATGCGGCGGCAATCGGGATGAACCATCAATTTGCACACCTCGGCGCGATGGGCCTGATTGGGCATGGCAGCACAATCAAGCTGCACCGTGCCGACAATCGCTGCCCCTGCGCCTGCTCCAGCTCCGGCTCCGGCTCCGGCTCCTGCTCCAGTCCCTGCCACAGCTTCCGCTTCTGCTCCTGCCTCTGCCTCTGCCTCTGACAGCGCGACAAACAGATCACGCTTCCCCCCGCGCATCGCCGGCAGCACCATATCGCGCCAGAATGCCACCGCCTCATCCATGCCAAACGGATCGATAAAGCCAATGCTGGCCCCGTCATGGACACAGGCATGCAACATCGCGCCAAAGTCACCAAGGCGGCTTTCGAGCTGCCGGGCGTCAAAACGCGTAATAGTGATCTGACCGGTCATTTCGGCAAACCTTACACAATAAAAAGATGATAATGCGCGCCACATTCGGCCGGGGTTTCAAAACAGTTGGGACCGCAAAGCTGATAACGCAGGCAATCACCCGGCTCCAAATCATAGATCTCGTCATCAACCGTAACCCGCAATCTTCCGGCCAGCATCACCAGATGATGTTCCAGCCCCTGACGCGGGGATGCGGCATACTCAATCCGGGTAACGGGGGGAATTTCACAGTCAAGAACCTCCCCCGCAAGCCCCCTTGCCGGGGGCGATACCGACCGGCGCTTGTACCCGGTTTCCGGATCGATCCATTCCCGTTGTATATCGCGGAATATAGCGGGACTAAATTCGTCCTCGACCATCTGCATCAACCGCGACATGGTCAGGCCATAGGCCGCACACAATTTTCCCAAAACATTGGCCGTCGGGCTGACCTCGGCATTTTCCAACCGCGACAAACTGGCCCGGCTGACATCACACCGACGCGCCAATTCATCAAGCGACCAGCCCTTTTCAGCCCGCAGATCCGCCAGCCGGTCGGCAATTCGTTGATCGATCATGTCCATGGGGGCTCCGTTTCTTTTCATATCCGGGATATATTCCCACATTTGAAACACGGTCAACAAAAAACGGCAAAATCGCCCGCCGAATCGGCGTTTTTTTTAACCCTGAATTCGGGGGATGCCGTCCTGCTGAAGACGCAGCGTTACCCCGCAAATATCAATCCCTTACAAGGCCACACCCGTCGCGTGACCAGCTTTGCAATCCGCCTTTCAGGTTCATGACCAAACAGTCAAGATGCGGCACCACAACATTCGCCGCACCAAAAGATCGCTGCCCAACGGCACAAACAAAGACGAAATCCGTCATTGTATTGTCGGCAAGATCGACAAGCGCCGGGATATCGAAATTCGAGGTCGGCATATTGATCGCCCCGGCGATATGACCGGTGCTAAATTCGTCAGCCTCGCGGACATCGATCAGCGTCACTGAGCCATTAGAAATCAGTTGATCCAATTCACCGCTATCGACGAAAATTACAGGCTCTTCGGTCATTGATTTATGTCCCTTTGTGGCAAGGTTGGAGCTGACGGGAGGCGCGGAAACTGATACAATTTCATAGTTTAACAGTGCAAATGCAAAATCACTGATGCCGTTGATTTCACGGTCCGGATTTCGCATTTCAACAGATGACGCGGGTCACATTCCGTTGATCAATTATGGATCGTTTCGCCTGCGATTCTTTCAATAATATTCGCAAGTTGGGCATTGCGGAACGCGAACGGAAGCCCCACGTCAAAGAGGTAAGGTCACCGGGGCGGACCCATGTCGGATGCATTCATCGACCGTTTTCCGCCCGCACCAAAATGTGACCTTTGGCTGCTGCAATGCAGGGCCAAACAATTGACATTGACGGACGCAAGTACCGCAAGCCATATACAAAAGTCATCAAATAACTTTTCCTTGCCGATATCTGGCAAACATTTAAACGAACCTTAAATAAAATGGATTAGTTTACTTACTCAACACCCGACGGAACGGATCGTTTACTTAGGGCGCAGACAGGGGAAAGGGCGGCATTTTCCAATTTTACCGCATCGCACCATTGCCTGCCGCCGGGACCGGGCCCCGCATACCACATGCCGCGCCCCAAAAACAAAAACCAACAGGAAACGAATGCTGACACGACTGCGATAACGATGGAAAGGAGACCGCGCCATGGCTGAAGGCAAGGACATCTTCGAGCTGTATGCGGAAGGCTATGACGGAAAACGCGAAACCGAGCTCACCATTCGGGACTACCTGAACCTTTGTCGCGATGATCCATCGGCCTACGCATCCGCCGCCGAGCGGATGATTAAGGCAATCGGCGAACCCGAAATGATCGACACATCGACCGATTCCCGTCTCGGCCGCATCTTTCTGAACCGCACCATCAAACGATATCCCGCCTTCAAAGATTTCTTTGGCATGGAAGAAACCGTCGAACGCATCGTTGGCTTCTTTAAATATGCAGCACAGGGGCTGGAAGAACGCAAACAGGTTCTTTACCTGCTGGGTCCGGTTGGCGGGGGTAAAAGCTCGCTTGCTGAGCGGCTTAAAGAATTGATGGAGGTCGAGCCGATCTATGCCCTGAAAGCAGGCGATCAGATCAGCCCGGTTTTTGAAAGCCCGCTTGGCCTGTTTAATCCGGCGAAAATGGGCGATGCCATCCAAGACAAATACGGTATTCCCAAACGCCGCCTGACCGGTTTGATGTCGCCCTGGGCAGTTAAACGCCTTGATGAGTTTAATGGCGATCTTTCAAAATTTTCGGTCGTCAAACTGATCCCGTCGCGCTTGCGCCAAATCGCGATTGCCAAGACCGAACCGGGTGATGAAAACAATCAGGATATTTCGTCACTGGTCGGCAAGGTCGATATCCGCAAACTTGAATATTTCAGCCAGAATGACCCCGATGCCTATAGCTATTCCGGGGGCCTGAACCGCGCCAATCAGGGGCTTCTTGAATTCGTCGAAATGTTCAAGGCGCCGATCAAAATGCTGCATCCGTTGCTAACCGCAACCCAGGAAAGCAACTATATCGGCACGGAAAACCTTGGCGCGATCCCGTTTCAGGGCATGATCCTTGCCCATTCCAACGAAGCCGAGTGGCAGACCTTCAAAGCCAATAAAAACAACGAAGCCTTTATCGACCGGATTAGCGTGATCAAGGTGCCCTATTGCCTGCGCGTGACCGAGGAAACCCTGATTTACGACAAACTGTTGCAGGGATCAGAGCTTGAACAAGGTGCCTGTGCGCCCGGTACACTAAAAATGCTGGCGCAGTTTTCGATCCTGTCGCGTTTGCAGGAACATGAAAATTCCAACCTGTATTCCAAGATGCGGGTCTATGACGGCGAGACATTGAAGGATGTCGATCCCAAAGCCAAATCAATGCAGGAATATCGCGATACCGCCAGTGTCGACGAAGGCATGGATGGCATTTCAACCCGCTTTGCCTTCAAGGTGTTGTCCGCAACCTTTAACCACGACACCGACGAAGTCGCAGCCGACCCGGTGCATCTGATGTATGTGCTGGAACAGGCGATCCGGCGTGAACAATATCCCGAGGAACGCGAAAAGGAATATATGGATTTCATCAAATCCGAGCTTTCCCCACGCTATGCGGAATTCATCGGGGCGGAAATCCAGAAAGCCTATCTCGAAAGCTATTCCGATTACGGCCAGAACCTGTTTGATCGGTATGTCTCCTATGCCGATGCCTGGATCGAGGATCAGGACTTTAAAGACCCCGATACCGGTCAGTTGCTGGATCGCAAGATCATTGATCAGGAACTATCCAAGATCGAAAAACCCGCCGGGATCGCCAATCCGAAAGATTTCCGTAACGAGGTCGTCAAATTTGCCCTGCGCACGCGCGCCAATAACAAGGGCAAAAACCCATCATGGACGTCCTATGAGAAACTGCGCGAAGTGATCGAAAAACGCATGTTCAGTCAGGTCGAAGACCTGTTGCCGGTAATTTCGTTCGGATCAAAAAAAGACAGCGATACCGAGACAAAACATAACGAGTTCGTCAAACGCATGATGGATCGCAATTATACCGAGCGCCAGACCCGCCGTCTGGTCGAATGGTACATGCGCGTAAACAAAGCCGGCTAAGCCCAAGCTGCGGCTTTGTCGGCCGCATCGGGTGGTTTATCCCCTTGTCCACCCGATGCCCGAGTGCCCGGCGGACGGATATATAACAATCCGTCTGTCGGGGACCTCGTGAAGACAGGTCTTTCTGCAAGGATGTGATCGCCCATGCTTTATATCGTCGACCGTCGCAAAAACCCCAAAGGCAAAAGTCTTGGCAACCGCCAACGCTTTATGCGGCGCGCCAAGGCACAGATCAAACGGGCCGTCGAAGACACCATCCGAACCCGCGGCATTACCGATATCAGCAGCGGGGATTCCATTACCATCCCGGGCAAAACCCTGCATGAGCCGGGCTTTCACCACACCAGGCGCGGCGGGGATCGCAATTATGTCCTGCCCGGCAATAAAAAGTTTGTCCCCGGCGATCGGGTTGCCCGCCCACAGGGCGATGATGGTGGTGCCGGTGGATCAAAGGCCAGCCCCGATGGCGAAGGCGAAGATGATTTTCAGTTCACGCTCAGCCGTGATGAATTCCTTGATATCTTTTTCGAGGATCTGGAACTGCCAGACCTGTTGAAAAAAAGCCTGAAACAAACCACCGCATTTCGCACGGCACGGGCCGGTTTTTCATCCGATGGCACCCCCGCCAATCTTAGCCTTGTGCGCACCATGCGCAATTCACTGGCCCGGCGCATTGGATTGCGCCGCCCGAAAACCCAGGAAATTCGCGACCTTGAAGATAAAATCAGCGCCCTTCAGGCCAAGGCTGAAAAACGCCCATCAGGCAAGCTGACCAAACCCGACGAAGAAACCCTGCATAAGTTTCTGGCCGATCTGGAAGAAACCAAACGCCGCATGAAGGCGATCCCGTTCATCGATCCGATTGACACGCGGTTTAACCAGTTTCAACAAATCCCTGATCCAAATACACAGGCGGTGATGTTTTGTTTGATGGATGTATCGGGCTCGATGTCCGAACAGATGAAGGAACTGGCAAAACGGTTCTTTATGTTGCTGCATCTGTTTTTACATCGCCGGTACGAACATGTCGATGTCGTATTTATCCGCCATACATCCCGCGCATCCGAGGTTGACGAGGAAACATTTTTCTATTCCCGCGAAACCGGCGGCACCATCGTTTCCACCGCATTGGACGAAATGAAACGTGTCCTGAAAGACCGCTATCCGGTGGATCAATGGAACATCTATGCCGCACAGGCATCAGACGGCGATAACTATTCCAATGACGGGGTAAAATGCACGGCCTTGCTGGCCGAGGACCTTTTGCCGAAATGCCAGTATTACGCCTATATCGAAATCACCGACGAGCGCGAGGCCGAGATTTTCTCCTCCACCGAGGGGGAAACCGCCCTTTGGAAAGCCTATGCGCCGGTGGCGCGGACCAATCCGCGTTTTGCCCTTAAACGCGTGACCAAGGCCGCCGATATATTCCCGGTTTTCCGGGAATTATTTGCCAAAAACCGTGCAGAAAAACTGAGCGGGGCCAAAGTATGACCAAACAAAGCACAACCAAATCCGCCCCCCCCCAAAAGACCGCAGCAGCATCCGCCACCCCTGAATTCCTGTTTACCGGGGCTGATTGGGATTTCGACACGCTTAAAACCACCTATGACGCGATCGAAGATATCGCGATCAATGAGTTAAAGCTCAATGTCTATCCCAATCAGGTCGAGGTAATTACGTCCGAACAGATGCTGGATGCCTATTCATCCATCGGCATGCCGTTGATGTATCACCATTGGTCATTTGGCAAACGGTTCGTGCGCGATGATGTCATGTATCGCAAGGGATACCAGGGACTGGCCTATGAGATCGTGATCAATTCCAACCCCTGCATTTCCTATGTGATGGAAGAAAACACCATCGTCATGCAGGCCCTGGTGATGGCCCATGCTGCATTTGGTCATAACCATTTTTTCAAGAACAACTATCTGTTCAAACAATGGACCGATGCCGAGGGCATTCTGGATTATCTGCAATTTGCCAAACGTTATATCGCGAAATGCGAGGACCGGTTTGGCTTTGACGCGGTCGAACGGGTTCTGGATGCGGCGCATGCCCTGATGGAACAGGGTGTAAATCGATATTCCCACCCGGAAAAACCCAATCTGGCGGCCGAGCTTGAACGTGAACGCGAACGCGCAAAATACGAGGACGAAACCTATAACGATTTGTGGCGCACCCTGCCCCAAGCCGAAAAGGACGATGAAGACCTTGACGAAATGCGCCGCAAAATACGGGTCGAGGAACGCCGGGCGCAATTTGGCCTGCCAGAAGAAAACCTGCTTTATTTCCTCGAAAAAAATGCGCCATCCCTACAAGCGTGGGAACGTGAAATCCTGCGGATTGTGCGCAATATCGGACAGTATTTCTATCCGCAGAAACAGACCAAGATGATGAATGAAGGCTGTGCGTGCTATGTGCATTACGCCATCATGAACAGCCTGTATGACAAGGGCCTGATATCCGAAGGCGCGATGATGGAATTCATCGATTACCATTCGGGCGTTGTGTTTCAGGCCGACTACAATGACAAGCGTTATTCAGGGTTTAACCCCTATGCGCTGGGCTTTGCCATGATGCAGGATATCCACCGCATTTGTGTTGATCCGACCGATGAAGACCGCGAATGGTTCCCCGATATTGCGGGCAACGGCGAACCGGTTGAAACGTTAAAAGATGCCTGGGCGCATTACCGCGATGAAAGTTTCATCCTGCAATTCCTCTCACCCAAACTGATGCGCGACATGCGGATGTTTTTAATCGACGATCTAGGTTCCAACCCGCATCTGGAAGTTGCCGCCATCCATGACGAAAATGGGTATCGCCGCGTGCGCCGCGCCTTGGCAAGAATGCATGATGTTTCGGTGCGTGAACCCGACATGCAGGTTGTCGACGTAGATTTGCGCGGCAACCGGCAACTTTACATCCAGCATACCGAACATGACGGCATCCGACTTGAAAAGTCCGAAGCCGAAATGACGCTGGGCTATATCGGGCAATTGTGGGGATATGGCGTGACATTACAGGCCATCGACAACGAAAGCGGCGAAGTCCTGCATGAAATGAATTACAAACCCGACGATTTACCCCAAGGGCCGTGACACGACTCACACCAGATTAAAACACGCCAACAATCCCTGCCCCCCTTGCGCGCGAATAAAATTAAAACGCGCAAACATTCAATAGTACACACTTTTTAAGGTGAGATTCGCCACCTGAAACACCTAATAGATGTTTCAGAAATGCCGTCACCTTTAGCTTGGTCGACATTGCGCATATACTAATGAAAATCAGTTGCATTTAGACAGTGAGATTGACTATGACTTTCATTGTTAATTTCAGCGGTATGCAACTGGAAAGTCTGATTGATGGCGTCGCGCCTCGTTTCTCGCGGGTTACATGCTCTTGTTCTGATGTTCGCGGTTTCCATCGCGGGGTTTTCTCTTTTATGGCTGATGCCGGGTGACTTTGCCGAAGTCATGCTGATGGCACAGATGGACGGCACCCTTCCCAATGCGGCCCAGGTCAAAATATTCGCCGACCAAAACGGTCTGAGCGACCCGTTACCGTTACAATATATCCGGTGGCTTGCCGGTGTGTTTCAGGGTGATCTGGGCAAGTCATTTGTCACCCGAGAACCGATCATTGATGACGTCATCCTACGCATTGGCAAATCCCTGACTCTTGCAGTTCTGTCGCTTGGGCTTGCACTTGTGATTGCAGTTCCCCTTGGCATTCTGTGCGCCTTGTTTCCCGGAAAGATGATTGACCGGATTGCCGGCACCATCAGCGTCATCGGAATGTCTATTCCCAATTTTTGGTATTCCTTGCTGCTGGCACTTTTGTTTTCGCTGATCCTTGGCTGGCTGCCGACAGGCGGGCATGGCACTTGGGCCCATGCGGTATTGCCAACCATTGTCATTGCGACATCAATCGCGGGCGTTTTGTCACGCTTTGTCCGGGGCAGCTTACTTGAAGAACTCAGCAAACCCTACATCCGGACAGCCAAATCCAAAGGCAATGGCAAGCCCCGGGTCATCCTGCGCCATGCCTTCCCCAATATTATTCCGGGTCTTTTGACCATGGCGGGCATGCAGTTCGCGCGGATTTTCGATGGGATGATTGTGGTTGAAACCCTGTTTTCATGGCCCGGTATCGGGCGGTTTCTGGTTGAATCACTGCTGAACCGTGATTACCCCGCCATTCAGGCGTGTTTCTTGATCGTCGCGGTATCCTATATCCTGATCAATCTGGCGGTTGATGTGATGATTTCGCTGTATGATCCGCGCGCCCGGGGGATCGTCTGAGATGGCAATCGGTTCGATGACCGGGGGGAAATGGATCCCCAAATCCGTTGCCGGGTTTCGTTTGGGGACATTCGTGATTGTGGCGGGCATTTTCACCATTCTGGTTTTGCCATTTATCGCCCCCCATGATCCGTATCAGGTGCAGTTTTTGTATCGCCTGAAACCACCGACCCTTGATTTTCCGCTGGGCACCGACGCGATGGGGCGCTGCGTCTTTTCAAGGTTATTGTACGGCGCCCGCCTGACGACGGCATCGGCCATTATTGTTGTGCTTGTATCATCGGGTTTTGGCACATTGCTTGGCAGTATTGCCGCCATGTGTGGCGGCCTGGTCGATCGTATTTTAATGCGCGTATGCGAAGGTGTATCGGTTTTCCCGACGCTGGCGATTTCGATGATTATTGCCGGTGTTCTGGGGCTTGGCCTTAACGCCGTGATCATCGCGCTGATTGCCATTCATTGGACCGATTATGCCCGTGTTGTGCGCAATGCCATCATTGTTGAACGCAGCCGAACCTATGTTCTGGCGGCGGAATCCCTTGGCGCGCGATCGTTCTGGATCGCACGAAAACACATTTTCCCCAATATCACCGGCCCGCTTTTAACCCTTGGTGCCTATTCGATGTCATGGGTCATCCTGTCGTTTGCCGGGCTGAGTTTCCTTGGCCTTGGCGTCGAACCGGGCACCCCGGAATGGGGGCTAATGATCGCAGAATCCCGCAACTATCTTCGCGATTACCCGCGGCTTGTTCTTGCCCCCGGACTGACAATTGCGGCCTTTGTCGTCGCGATCAATTTCCTTGGAGACATGCTGGGCGATCGTTTCCGACTTAATCAGATCAACTACCTTCACTAGAAAGATCACCATGACAAAACTTAGACAGACCTTATGCAAAATCGCCTTTGTGACCATGGCAACCGCCGCATTCGCCGCCACCCCCGGCACAGCATCGGCAACGAATGCCAAGACGCTTGTGGTCGGCACAATGTGGGAAGCGCTGCCGCTTGCGATGCAGCCCCGTCGCAGCCGGTTCTTTAACGAAAGCGAAATCCTCGACACGCTGGTCAAGCTTGATTACGACCTGAAACCGGTGGCCGGACTTGCCACATCCTGGGATCGCCTTTCCCCGACTGTCTGGCAGTTTAACCTGCGCGAAAATGTTGTTTTCCACGATGGCGCCAAACTGGATGCAGATGCGGTCAAATTCTCGATTGAGCGGGTGATTGCCCTGTTGCCCTATGCCGCAGACCTTTTGAACATCAAACAAATGACGGTCAAGGCCCCGCTGGTTCTGGAAATTGAAACCACAGAACCGTTTGCCGCCCTGCCCAATCAGCTTAGCGATGCGATTACCGGCATCTATGCCAAATCATCGTTTAATGATGCGGGTGAATTCGTTACCCCCGTCGGGACCGGCCCGTGGAAATTAACCGAATACAGCAAACAGGATCACACGACTGTTTCACGATTTGATGGATATTGGGGCAAGAAACCCGCCCTTGAAACCATCGAATACCGTTACATTCCTGATCACAATTCCCGCACATTGGCGCTTGAAGCCGGTGAGGTTGATTTTGTTGACAACCTGTTGCCGTCCGATGTTATTCGCCTGTCGCGTGATGACAATTTCAAAGTCTATAGCAAGCCCACCGCAGGTTTGTATTACGGCGCCTTTAATGCCGGTGAAAAAAGCCCGCTTTCGGATGTGCGAGTGCGCAAGGCGATCAATGCCCTTGTTGACCGCAACCTGATCGTTGAAGGCGCGCTTGACGGGACCGGCAAACCGGCATGGCAGTTCTTTGGTCCGCAATTTGACTGGGCCCCGAAAGTCACCAATCCCTACAAGCTTGATCTTGAACTGGCGGCATCGTTGCTGACAGAGGCCGGATACGAAAAAACCGACGGTAAATGGCAAAAGAACGGCGAACCTTTAACCCTGCGTATTCTGAGCTATTCCAGCCGTACCGAAATGCCGATGATTACCGAAGCCATGGCCGCATTGCTTAATCAAAACGGCATCGCAACCGATGTTCAGATGTTCACCTGGAGCGGGATGCTCGACCTTGTCAAACGCGGTGAATATGATGTTTCGGTGGTATTCTGGACCCCGGAAATGACCGGCCATCCTGATTTGCACCTTAAATCACAGTTCCATTCCAAAGCAGGCCTGAACTATCAATTCTGGGAAAACACCGAATTTGATGCGCTGGTCGATGAAGGCCGCACGCTGACACCCGGAACCGAACAAATGGAAGTCTATGGCAAGGCGCTTGAAATCCTTCAGGACGATGCGCCGATCATTCCGCTGGTTCACAAGGTGTATGTCGCGGCTTCTACCAAAGAATTGAAGAACTTCCGCATTCATCCATCTGCCTTCTTCTATGATTTCAAGAACGTTTCGAAGTAACCCGTTCATTTATCCCGGTTGCCTTCTGGGATGCGTTGGGCATTTCCAGAAGGCAACCGGCCCCGATCCATCCGCCGAAAAATGACAGGATACCGTCATGGGAATTTGTTTGTTTCTGAACCCGATCAAAGGGGCCGGTGATGATTTACCCGATGTTGGCAATCATGCACCAAATATTGTCCAGATTGATCACTATGACCTTGCCGATGTTGATCTTGCGCCCTATCAGGCATTGATGTTGCCCGCCCATCTTGATCAACGTTTTTTTGGCACTTTGTCGGCCAAGATTTATGCGTTTCTTGATGACGACAAGACCCTTGTCTTTAACGGGCATGTGGCCTGGCCGATGCTTGCTGAATTCAACGAATTTGTGCCCCTCGCATCGCAATCACTGGAAAACCTGATCATTCATCGGGAAAACGATCATCCCGTTTTTGACGGGGTGCTGACCGATGAATTGACTTTCCGGCGTGGTGTTGCCGGGTTTTATAGCCGGGGATGCAACCCGCCGCCCGACGGCGCAACCGTTTTGCACAGTGTCGGCCCGGATCGCCTGCCTTGTGACTGGCTGTATCACCGCCCCGAAGGCGGACGGATTTTGATGCATGCCGGAAATGATCTTTGGATGTATGCCGGATCATCCGACAGCACAGGACGCATTGTGCCCCAACTTTGCCAATGGGCAAGCCAGACCTGCCAGGGGGAACCATCATGACACCACGTATTGCAGCCCTTGACAGTGGCACCTATTACCATCACCGCACCCTTTATGAACCGCGATATCGCGGTTTCTTTGATGGCATCATCTATACCCGTGACCTTGGCACGATCCCCCTTGACGATTACGACACTTTGATCGTTTCATGCCGGACGGATCCATCGGTTCTGATTGGCCATCGCGATAAATTTGCGGCCTTTCTTGACAGCGGGCGGACGCTGGTGGTGATGGGATCAACCGGACCGGGGGAATGGCTTTCGGATGTTGAATGGCATTTTACACCGACCAATTTCTGGTGGTGGAAAGAAAGCGGCAACCTTGGCCTTCATGTTACCGCACCGGATCATCCGCTTTTTGACCATATCACGCTGGCCGATGCGACCTGGCATCATCATGGTCATCTGATTGTCCCGGATGGGGCGGTATCGTTGATTGATGTCGGGGATTTGGGGTCCATCCTTTATGACGACACGGTCAGCAGCAAGGGCCGGAAAATCGTCACGACCCTTGATCCGATGTATCACCATGGCAGCCATTTCATGCCAGCGACAACACGTTTTCTGGACGGTTTCCTGCCTTACCTTAAAGGATTGGCACCCGCCAAATAACCAATTGGGGAGGCATTGACATAGATTTCATCCACCACACCCCCACCGATCAGCCCTCGAAACCGTAATATTCGGTAAACGCCCCTTTAACGGGAAGACCGACACACAATATACATCCTCATCTGAAATGTTTCGCATTTTAACGTCAAGGACGAAAATTTTGCGGTTTCTGACTTTCATATGCTGGGTGGTATGTGTCGGCCTGTTGGTTCAACCGGCTGCTATGGCAACGACAAATACCAAGACCCTCAAAATGGCTTTCCCTATGGGGGCAAAGAAGTTCTTTGCCTATGAATTCGGCGTTATCGAAATGGCGCTTGAATTCGCCGAAGGTGATTACGTTTTGGAGGTCGAGGAAATTGACGGCCTGACGCAATCACGTCTGAGCGAAATGCTGTCTAATGGTGATGTTGATCTGATGTTTTCAGGATATAGCACCAACCGTGAAAACACCTTTCTTCAGGTCAACATCCCAATGACACGTGGCATTTTGGGTCATCGTGCTTTCATGATCCACGGAGACAAAAAAGATGCCTTAACGCACGTCAAAACCATCGAACAGTTACGGCAATTCTGTGTCGGTACCGGGACCGACTGGCCCGATGCCGATATCATGGAAAAAAACGGTTTCTGTGTCGAACGCGCCCCGCGTAACAAGCTGTGGGAGATGTTGGAAAACAAGCGATTTGATCTTTTGACGCGGGCCATCCATGAAGCCTATCGCGAGTTACCTGAAGTCCAAGCCAAGTATCCCCAAATCGTTTTGAATGAAACCGTGATACTTGCTTATCCGTTTGATTTTTTCATTTATGTGCCCAAACAAAATACCCATCTTTGGCAAATCGTAACAAACGGCCTTCTTGAAGCCTATCGCACGGGTGCCTTTATGGAACATTTTCGCAATGACCCGGCCATTCGCAGGGGAATCCAGGCGATGCAGTCGGGCAGACAGACCTTTCATATCGAGAACCAGGCCATGGATGCGGCCACAAGAACAATTGATGCTCGTTTCTGGTACAACAGCTCTGATTTGTATTTGAACGACAACAACAATCCGCATCCTTTGATACCGTCGCCCTCGAACATGTGACGGGCTCTGGCTTGCGATATCAAGATGCCGGTTTTGAAAGAAACCCAAATCAACTGCGTTTGTCATGAGATAACACAACAAAGACGCACACCATTCCCCTGCCTCAGCACGTTTTCTGGACGGTTTTCTACCTTACCTTAAAGGAAGGGCACCCGCTGAAAAACCAAATCAGGGTTAAAATCTTCGGCACGGATATTATCATCCGCCGCACAAAGGCGATCTGAATTCGTCAATGATATCAATACACTTACAATAAAACTGCAAATGATGATTTTTCGTTTCGGATACGAAAATGTTAATTTGGATTATTTAAAAGCATCTAACAGGATCAATACCCCTGCCATAGAAGCGGCGGAATATTTCGGGTTCCCGATCCCATTTCAGGGTTCTCAATGTTGAACATCCGACGGTTAGATAACTGCGCCTCTTCCAATGCCCGTATGATGACGGGATCAGAATTGAAATGTTCCATGAATGCACCAGACGCATAGGCCCGCGCCAACCCTTGTTCCAATATCTTGTGGCGCACCACGTCATCTTTGCGGACATACAGGAAAAAGTCATACGGATAGGCAAGCATCAAACTTTTATCGAGAACGAAATCATATCCATTCTTTTTCGATAGCGCGAGTTCCGAAGCGGCTTGTTTCACCGTCGTCGCCAAAATGTCAAAACGGTGACTTTCCAACATGACGAATAACTGCTTCCTTGGTGCGCGCACCACACAAAATCCGTTATCTTCCAGGATCGCAGCATCCGGCCAATCGTTGCTAACGCCAATGCAAAATCGTTTCAATTCGACCAACGACGTGACATGCGACAAAACGTCGGCTTTATCCGGGTTCGTCAAGAAAACCCGTTGGCCCAGCAATCCGCGCGTCAGGGGGTAATTGACCTGTAAAAACCGTTCTTCGCGTTCCTGGCTGTAACTGTTTACCGTGACAGAAACTTCCCCGTCATCAAGCAATTCGAACACCCGAAACTGGGTCAGCCCGGGGATCTCGACAAATTCGAAAGTATGATCCCCATCGGCATATTTCAGCGCCATATCGAGCACTTCGAGTTCGTAGGAAAACAGGCCCTTAACCCCGGGCGGCAGGGCCAGTTTAAAGGTTTCAGCCCATGCTGATTGGTTAAGTAAAACCAGCACCGCCAGAACCAGACCAGATGAAGTAAATTCGGACTTCCGCATTCGGTCGCCCCTTTAACATTACGCAACCA
>TARA_R110000868_G_scaffold46507_2_pt1 | contig 22485 bp, 33 predicted proteins | sample TARA_R110000868 | Tara Oceans TARA_R110000868 (sample SAMEA4397489) | marine metagenome | biome: Polar Biome; feature: [SRF] surface water layer (ENVO:00010504); material: water (ENVO:00002006), including particulate matter (ENVO:01000060) such as... | depth 5 m | reverse complement strand
GACCTTAGTGGGGCTGACCTTAGTGGGGCTGACCTTAGTGGGGCTAACCTTAATGGGGCTAACCTTAGTGAGGCTAACCTTAGTGAGGCTGACCTATGACCGCCACAAAGTTGATAGTCTCAGCAGACATCGTAGTATGCTTAAGCGCAGGGGATGAGCAAAGGGTCAGGGTAGACAACATCCCTTGCACATGGGTCTGGGCGGATGGCCTAAGAGCAACAGCGGAATACAAGGTAGTGCTTGATTGGGTAGTAGACACTTTCGGGGATAATCTTGAAACCTTTAGTGTAGTTTGTGTTGCAGGCTCACCCGTTGCCTGATAGAAGTGGTGAACAAGATCAACATAATATAGGAGAACAAGAAGATGCTTAGTGTTGTTTACTTCGAGAATAACGGTGTCAACATCATCGTAGGTGCCTTCCTGATGAGGGCCGACGCAGAGAAGTTTCTGAAAGATGCTTACTTCGGCAAGGGATACAAGATCGCAGAGGTAGATGGTCAATGGAGTAGCTGGCGCAGTATCAGGGAGGGGATCACACAATGAGAGAGGGCAACAGCTACATCATCGCCATGACCAAAGGTGACAACTCAAAGACAGAGGCTAAGGTGTATTGCTTAGACACAGGCAAACGATACGGCAAGGTCGCTGCTGAAATGAGGGCCAAACAGCTTAATAATACTCACGCAGAAGAACTTGTTGCTCTGGACTACGATAAGTTTGTGGCTTATGGTCTCTTTAGTGAGTAAGAGAATCGTCCACTAGGAAACGACACACAGGGCAAAGCCCAAAGGAGAAGATCACTATGAATAACCTCATGACACAAGAACAGGTTCATTGCATGGTTGCTGGCAAAGGCACCAAGATCGCCACTGTGACCTTCCTCAAGGCTGACGGTAGCCTGCGCACAGTCAACGGTCTCTTCCGGCCCTCCAGCAAGATCGTAGGCTCTGAGCGTGGTATGTTGCAAGGCGCAGCCATGAAGGCTCGTAATCAAGTACCAGTGTATGAAATCTCTAGCAAGCAGTGGAAGAGTTTCTTTGCTGACAAAGTGGTGGAGATTAAGTAATGGTTGCTATCGTCTATAAGAGAAAGTATGACACCCGTGGGATGGAACATGAAGTCTTGATGAAACTTAAAGATGACTTCTCTGGTGCGTGTAGGATATCAGATTTTTATCGAGGCGAAACCGCTTACGGTCGTGATAACATCTACGAGGACGAATTGACTATTGGTAGTGAGGGGTATGATCACATTGTTATTCGAGGGCAGGTAATTCATAACATTGTCAAATCAGTCATGCGTGGAGTGTCAAAGAAAGCTAAACAAGATATGATCGAACACTTAAAATATCTAATCGAAGAGGGTGAACACTTAAAGTCGAACAAAGGATAACATGGTCTTTACTACCAGCGGAAAGTGATATACCCAAACGCAACGTAACCCGATAGATACAAGGACGTGAAAACCTAATGAAACATGACTATAACCAATACCTAGTCCCTGTTGTCCCTCTCCTGCGAACCCTACAGCGGGAATACGACGATGCCTACTGGGATGATACCGAAGATTATGACTTCACTTCTGTGGAGAGGGAGATCAAAAGGTTGAAAGAGGCACAAGCTAGAGGGGAAATCTATGACCCAGTATTCTGATAATACCCGCGCCGCCCTCAAAGGAGAACCGTCATGAGTAATCAAATAAAAACTACCTTAATTGATCATATGGGAAGCGACTTGTCCGTTGTTAATGCAGCACGGGTTAGCTTCGGTAAGAAGAGTGATTGGGAGGAAGCCCTCTGTGGAAAAGTGCTGTCAGGCAAAGACGTAAAGCTGATCCACTACCTTGCCACTCACAAACATTACTCACCCTTTGGTCATGCCTTTGCTTCATTCCATGTTAAAGCCCCTATCTTTGTTGCTAGACAACTAGTGAAGCATGAATACCTGCGGTGGAATGAGATCAGTCGTCGATATGTGGATGATGAGCCTGAGTTCTATGTGCCTGATGTGTGGCGTGGACGTAGTGATGATAAGAAACAAGGGTCCGATGGTGTAGTTGATCTTATGTGGGGGCCGGAACACCAATATGAAAAACCCCTAGCTGTATATAACAGAATGCTTGAGTGTGGAGTAGCACCAGAACAAGCCCGTATGGTCCTACCACAATCTACAATGACAGAGTGGTACTGGTCTGGGAGCCTCGATGCCTTCGCAAACATGTGCAAGCTGAGATGTGCCTCTGACACCCAATACGAGACCCGTGTGGTGGCAGAAGCGATCAGCGGGGTAATGTCAGGGCTGTATCCTGTATCATGGGCTGCACTGACCAAAAAAGAGGGAGTATGACGATGGGCTTTAGTGAGTGGTTCTATCAATCAGACGATAATGAACTTGATAAACTTGTCTTGAAGGTAGACGAGGGGTTCTCTTCCCTTAGTTGGCAGGTAGAGGGATGGTTGCGTCAATCGTATGAAGCTGGTTACTTGGCAGGAAAAGGGGAACCCACAATGGAAAACAATAATAACGCGGGGGCAGGCAAAATGGAATTGATAGAAATCATTGAACATGAGGATGGGGGTGCAACTTATAGTTTTGATGTTGATGATAACGCAGAAAAGCTGACAAAAGAACTTGGTCTTAAACTTATTTTGTATTGCGGTCTGTGTGAAGTTAACCTCGACGATGCTTTCCAGCTTATTCTTGACAGAGGAAAGTATCTTGAGCAGGAGCCTGACGATCTGGACGGAGACATCTTTAGTGAATGATGTGGTGGAGGAAGTCAGTGATGCCTTTATCCTTAAATTGTGCAAGTCTCTGGCTGGAAGGTACAAGAGCAAAGTCCAATATGAAGATTTGATTAGCGAGGGTCTGGTCGCTTGTTATGAATTAAAGGCGATAGGTGTTAACGATAAGGATACCTACTCAGGGGCCGCAAGAAGGGCTATGAACGACTATATCAACATAAAGGTAAAGGCTGTAAGTATACCTGTTGCCGGTGCCTCTAGGACTGTCTCTCACGCTATCGCTAACAACACAGAAGTGACTAGCCTTGATGGTGTTGCTAGTAATACGTTCTTGAATCTTATGTCTGCAATGCTCAACAACACGGAGAACCTCACAGAAAACACTGCACACACCCCAGACCATGCAACAAAATATGAGGAGAAGGACTATGATACATACGTCTTGAGTGTTGCAATAACGACACTAAGCCCAACAGAGTGGTCTATCATCAATTTTCGTTACCTCCAAGGTATGACACAAGATATGGTGGCTGACCTGATGAAGACTAACCAGAAGTGGGTGTCACGTCATGAAGTTACAGCCTTAGAGAAGCTGAGGGTTACACTCTGTAACAATATGTGATGTCTAAGAACTCACAGAAAGTACTTATAAGCAAGTATAACCTCTACTTAAGTTTGAATCGTAAGTCTATCAACTACAACTAGTTTATAGAACTTAAGTCTTAAACGTAAGTACAGAACCCTATAGGAGTTGTAATTGTTGTGGTGAATGTTACCCATCAGCCTTGTCCTTTCTGTGAGTCGTCAGACGCTTTCAGTTATGACAAAGAGAAGAACGTGTATGGATGTTTTAAGTGTGACAGAAAAGGGAGATACTCAAGTTTGGATAGTGTTGTAGTAGAGGCTAGTTATGTTGACAACAATAGGCAGTCTTACACCCCTAAAGCTATCGTGACTAGTGTAGGTAAACACACTGCTATGAGGTCAATCAGCCAGAAGACTATGGAAGATTATGGTGTCCTGACATATGGCGACCAACAGGAATACGTTTACCCCTCTGGAGGAAAGAAGGTAAGGACACTATCTGAGAAGAAGTTCTTTGCTAAGGATGGGTTCAAAGGCGACGAGTTGTTTGGTATGAACCTGTTTACTGCTGGTTGTGCCAAGAAGGTGACCATCACTGAGGGCGAACTAGACGCTCTCTCAGTGGCACAAATGCTTAAGAGTACCTACATCAACCCAGTTGTCTCTCTGCCCTCTGCTAACCCCTCTAAGAAGCTCTGGGACAACTGCCACGAATGGCTGAACAGTTTCGACAACATCATCCTATCTGTTGACAAAGATGAAGCTGGTAATGCCATCGCTGACAAGATCGCCAAGATGTTCCCCAACAAGGTGTATCGTGTCGATCATAGTAAGTTTAAGGATGCTAACGAGTTCCTACAGAATAACGCAGGGGCTGAGTTCAAGAGTGCTTGGTGGAATGCTAAGAAGTACACCCCTGAGAATGTGCTGAACACTACCGATCAGTTCTTGTCTCTGTATCGTGATACGCCTGAGCATCAGTATGTGCCTACTGGCATCCAAGCACTAGACGACAAGATCATGGGGCTGATGCAGGGTCACTTCACAGTAATCAAGGCTCCTACAGGTATCGGTAAGACTGAGGTGATGCGTTACCTTGAATATAATATGTTGCAGCGTGGCATCCCTATTGCAGTCTGGCACTTGGAGGAAACTAAACTACGCACCTTGCTTGGGCTAGTGTCCTATGAGTTGCAGGACAATCTTACGAGAAGGGACTTAATCGACGAGAAGAAGGCAGAAGACCTTGTGGTGGAAGCTATCAAGAAGATCACCAAGGATGAGTTGTTCTACCAGTTCTATCTTAGTGATGGTCAAGGGGCTGACGATCTAATCGACCAGATCAGGTTCTTTAGTCAAGCCGCTGGTTGCAAGTTTGTGTTCTTTGAGCCTATCCAAGACGTTGTTGCTGGTCTGTCAGAAGACAGTAAGGAACAGATGCTTGCTGATTTATCTGTTCGGTTATCTAAACTAGCTGCTGAACTTAATGTTGGTATCGTGACTATTGCACACACGAATGACAACAACGAGATAAAGTACTGTAAAATGGTAGGTCAACGTGCGTCAGTCATTATCGACCTACAACGCGATAAGGAAGCTACCACAATAGAAGAACGCAACACAACGTACATCAGGGTCGAAAAGAATAGACCTTGTTCTGAGGAGGGTAACGCAGGTATGATGCGGTTCAACACTGAGACGTTTACTTTGAGGGAGGTATAACCAAAGTATGGCATACACAGTTTTTGATACTGAAACTAATGGCCTCCTAGATGTGTTGACCAAGGTTCATGTCTTGTCCTATTCACATGATGGCAGAGAGATTAAGCATACACATGACTACGACGAGATGCGTTTGTTCTTCTCTGAGGCTAAAGTTCTGGTAGGGCATAATATCTGCCGCTTCGACATCCCCGCAGTGGAAAAGGTGCTAGGGATCAAGGTAAAGGCTCGTCTGGTCGATACTCTAGCCTTGTCTTGGTACTTGAACCACGAACGTGTTAAACATGGTCTTGAGGGATACGGAGAGGACTATGGAGTACCTAAGCCTGTGATTAAGGACTGGGACAGCTTAACACCAGAAGACTATGCACACAGGTGCAATGAGGACGTTAAAATCAACAGTCGTCTGTGGCGTGACCTAGACCTTAAGCTGAACAAACTCTATCAGGACCAAGGAGAGAAGGATCGTCTGATTGATTACCTGACCTTCAAGATGGAGTGCGCAAGAGAGCAAGAGACCCTACGATGGAAATTAGATGTGCCAAGAACACAAGAGGCATATGACAACATCCTAGTCCTGAAAGAACAGAAGGTAGAGCAACTAGCAGAGGCTATGCCTAAGCACATTCTTACTCGCGTAGCAACACAGCCTAAGAATATGACTAAGAAAGATGGTGAACTATCCTCTCATGGCGAGAAGTGGGTAGCTTTGTGTAAAGAGTACAAGCAGCCTGTAACCTCACTGTCTTTTGTTGTTAAAACAGGTGAGGAACGTGGCAACCCTAACTCTTCGGATCAAGTCAAGGATTGGCTCTACAGCCTTGGTTGGAAGCCCAGAACATACAAGTTTGTCAGAGACAAGAAGACTGGGGAAGAGCGTCAGATCGAGCAGGTAAGGCGCGAGGGTGAGTTGTGTGAGAGTGTCAAAGGACTCAGTGAGATTGACCCTGCTGTTGACCTGCTGGATGGTCTCACTGTCCTTACCCATCGTGCTGGTATCCTCAAGGGTTTCCTTGATTGTGTTTCTGACGATGGTTACTTGAAAGCTGAGATTGCAGGTCTTACTAATACCCTGCGTTTCAAACATGCAAAGCCGCTGGTAAACCTTCCGGGTGTAGACAAACCCTATGGTGACGTGATCCGTGGTGTGCTGACTTGTGAGGATGGATACGTTCTGGCTGGTGCTGACATGACTAGCCTTGAGGATACTACTAAGCGTCACTACATGAAGCCCCTAGACCCTGACTACGTTGAGGAGATGTCAAGGGAAGGTTTCGACCCCCACCTCGACCTTGCCAAATTCGCTGGTGTTATCGACCAAAACGACATCGACAAACACAACTCAGGTGAGCGTTCTCTTAAGGCTCTCAGGAAGAACTACAAAGTTGTCAACTACAGTGCCACATACGGCGTAGGAGCGCCTAAGCTGGCCCGTGAGACAGGTATGAGTGTTAAGGAGGCTAAGGCGCTGCTGGATGCCTTCTGGTCTAGGAACTGGTCTGTAGAGGCTGTAGCGAGGTCTCTGCGTGTACGAGAGTTGTTTGGGTGTATGTGGCTGTATAATCCCGTCTCTAAGTTTTGGTATGCCCTGCGTAGCGACAAAGACAGGTTCTCTACTCTTAACCAAGGGACAGGTGTCTTCTGCTTTGACACTTGGGTTGCTATCTGTCGTAAGAATGGCGTCAAGACTATTGGGCAATTTCATGATGAGGTTATTGCTCTAGTAGAAGACGAACAACAAGAAGAGGTGAAAGCTATCATGCACAAGGCTGCAACCAAACTTAACGAGAAGGTGAAGCTGAATGTACCGCTTGGGTGTGATGTTCAGTTCGGCAAGACCTATGGAGAGATTCACTAGAGATAGTGAGTCTTTCCTGCAACACCCATAAACATACCTCAGTCCTCCGCAGAAATATCATCTTTAGAGTGTCTAAGACCCCCGAAAAAGTACTTATACTATTATACAACCAGATCAAAAAGGAAACCCGACACATGGCTAAATACACGATGGAAATGGTTCTTGAGTATGCCAAGATTTTCCCTGAGAACGCGGACATGGGTAATCCCGATGGTGGGAAAGCAGCCAAGTCTGTTCATGACAAGGGTGGGCAGTATGTTGTCAACGCCTACTTCACCTCAGAGGAACAGATTGAGAAGCTGCTGGCGGAAGGTATGGACCCTAAGCCTATGAACAATGACCGTGTAATTGAAGGTAATGAAGCTTTCGGTATCGGTAAGTACATCAAACTGAAGCGCCCTGTACCACACAACATCAAGACCTTTGAGAACAAGAAGGGTCCTGTTGAGGTCAACTACGGTGGTCCTGTCGGGGTTGTTAACCTGACTAATGGGGTTGAGAACAAATCTTGGTGGTCTCTCGAAGAAGACGGTCTGATTGGCAATGGTTCTCGTGCTATGGTTCAGTTCGAGATGTATGCTGATGGTGCTGGTCTTCGTCTTGTGAATGTGGGTATCACTGAGCATGTGACCTACGAGGGGAACAGCACATATGACTTTGCGGCAGATGAAATGTTTAAGGTAGCCTAACGATGAAAATCTCTGTGATGATCGAATTTAATCTTGAGGAAGATGGCTACGATGGTAGTCTAGTATTCACACGAAAAGACGTGGTTGACCTTACTACAACTGCACAGTTCTTCGGTGATGTTGTTCGGGGTGCAGGCTACAATTACGTTGATGACGTTGGTTTCTCCACAGATAAAGGCAACGAGTTTTGGGGGGTCCGTTTCTGATGGTTAACCTTAGCAAAGGTAAGGTCTTAATTGATGGCGACATAGTGGCCTATCGTGCAGCCTTTGCTACTCAAGATAAGTCGCCAGACGATGCTGTGACAAAAGTTGATGATCTTATGTCATTCATCGTTGAGAAGGCTGTAGATATGCCTTTTGCATCGTCTGGCGATTACAACACATACTTGACCGGGAAAGAAAACTTCCGATACGACATTGCTAAGTCAGCCCCTTACAAGGGCAATCGTGCGGAGAATACCAAGCCTATTCACCTCAATTTGTGCAGAGATTACATGATTGAGAATTATCAGGCTGTCGTGAGCTACGGGGAAGAGGCTGACGATCTAATCTCCAAGGCTGCTGCTGCACTAGACTATAACTGTGTTGTGGCCTCTATCGACAAAGACATGCTCCAATTACCTTGTTGGCACTTTAACTTTGGTAAGAATGAGTGGACCAAGGTTACTCCATTTGAAGGAATAAGGTTCTTCTATACCCAAATCCTTACAGGAGACCGTGCTGACAACATCATTGGTCTTTACGGCATTGGCCCAAAGAAGGCAGAGAAACTTCTGGAAGGGTGCGACACAGAAGAGGATATGTGGGAGACTGTCTTAAAAGCCTACGATGGGAATTTGGACAGGGTAGTAGAGAACGCGAGGTTGCTGTGGCTAAGACGACACGACGACGAACTGTGGGAGCCTCCTATCGGGGGCTGATAAATGGTTACAGGTCTGGCCTTGAGACAAAGGTATCCAACCAACTAAAAGGACTAGGGGTAGCTTTTGAGTATGAGAAGCTAAAGCTGAGATACGAAGTGAATGAGGTCAGAACATACACTCCCGACTTCAAAATCTTAAGCAATGGCATCATAGTCGAGACTAAGGGTAGGTTTGTTGCTGTGGATCGTAAGAAGCACCTCCTCATTAAGCAACAACACCCTGACCTAGACATAAGGTTCGTCTTCTCTAACTCTAACGCTAAGATCAACAAAGGTTCTCTCACAAGTTATGCCGATTGGTGCGACAAGAACGGATACAAGTGGGCGGATAAACTTATACCTCAGGAGTGGCTAAATGAACGAATTTAATACTAATATCTACAAGGAACTCTACGAAATGCAACGAGAGGATGTAAAAGAACTAAAGAATAAACTTAACAACTTCTTAGGGGAAAACCTTAAGACTACTCTTGGGGACAGCTACTATGACTTTGTTGATTACATCATAGTTAGGCAGTTGAAAGATATTGTCGATTGTTTGCGGCAGGAAGGTTACGATGAGTTTGAGACCCCAGACAACAAGGCTCGTGATCTGTCTGCTGCCTATCGCATGATTGAATACTACCTTCCTCCCAGTGAATATGAGGATTGGCTCAAAGAACTAATGGATCAGTGATTATCATGGGTATTCGGAAATCACTTGGAGTGCTATTGTTTAAGATAAGCAAAAAACTTGAGGGGGTTTCCGAGAGACTTGGGGTAATAGTTAGTGGGCCTACCTACGCAAACCAGAGTAGAACTCTTATCTGGGGAGTGATTGGTGGCCCATTTTATCGTGATGACTTTGATGAAGATGACTTGCTTGATGGAGGTATTGATGAATCACAAGAGGTCATGCTGGTCGTTAAGCTAGAAGAAGATGGGCAAATCGAGGAAGTTACCTTCTGGTATGAGACCGAAGAAGAGGCTATGCAAATAGTGCATTACTTCTGCAACAACATAGAACCCTTGGAGGTCAGCCTATGAGTAAAGATATTCTGGTTGTTCCAGACTGCCATGCCCACCCTAAACACAACAACAATCGTGCTGATTGGTTGGGTCAATACATCAAAGATACTCGGCCTGATGTTGTTGTTAATATGGGGGACACCTTTGATATGCCCTCTCTAAGTTCTTTTGACAAAGGTAAAGCATCTTTTCATGGCTCATCCTACGAGAAGGACATCAACTCTGGACTAGACTTTCTAGATCGCATGTGGAACCCTATCCGAGTAGCTAAAAAGAAGAAGCCTTACAGTGTGTTCTTGGAGGGCAACCACGAAGTTAGACTTAAGAAAGTGCTTGAGTTTCAGCCTGAATTGGCGGGGGATAGGTTTGGTGTTAGTTACACGAATTACCAGCTTAGTGATTACCACAACGAGGTGGTTTACTACGAGGGTCAAACTCCCGGTATTTACTCCTGTGAGGGTGTTAGCTTTGCTCACTATATGGTTAGTGGCCTCTTGGGTCGCCCTATTGGTGGTGAGCATCATGCTGCTAGTCTCTTGGCTAAAAACCACTGTTCTTGTGTTGTTGCTCATAGTCACACTGTTGATTGGGCTGTTCATTCTGGTCCTACTGGGAAGAGAGTTATGGGTCTTGTCGCAGGCGTATACCAAGACTACAAAAGCTCGTGGGCTGGCAACATCAATCATCTCTGGTGGAGTGGTATTGTGCGACTACGAAACCTTGAAAACGGAATCTATGATCCAGAGTTTATCTCACTTAGCTCGTTACGGGGGCAATATGGGGCATGACTGATGGGTAAAAGGTCGGACTATGTAAGACGGGATAGGGACGCATACTTTACACCCCTAGCAGCCGTAGTACCCCTTATAGACCACCTACCCTACAGCTTTGATTATGTAGAGCCTTGCGCTGGCGATGGGCGTCTGGTGGATCACATAAGCAAACTGACAGAAGGTCATGGTGAGTGTTTGTTTATGTCCGATATAGAACCCCAAGCCTTTGGTATCTACCAGAATGATGCACTTACTCTTGATTTTGGTGGATATGGGGTTGTAGACTTGTGCATAACAAACCCCCCTTGGGACCGTAAATTCCTGCATCCTTTCCTCGACCATTGGATTGACATCTGCCCCACTTGGTTGCTGTTTGATGCAGATTGGATGCACACGCGTCAAAGTGCTATCTACATGACATACTGCTCCAAGATTGTGTCAGTAGGTAGGGTGAAGTGGATCGAGGGTAGCAAGAGTGTTGGCAAAGACAACTGTGCATGGTACTTGTTTGACGCTAACAAGAGAAACCCAACAGAGTTTTATGGGAGGACTATGTAACTATGGATGTAGACGATCATGGGTCTTGTAAGAACTGCGGCTGTGACCTTAATGGGGAACGTGTCTATGATTACTTCTTGAGGGAATATGAGGGTGACACCGACAGAGCCACCGAGGTTGCAAGTATGTATGGTTGCAAGGAAGGCCACGGAAGGTTCGGTGAAGCCATCTACATTACCACCTATAATGAGTTTGGGAAAACAAAGTCTTGGGTTTGTCCTGAGTGTGGGAAGGGGTGTTACTAATGATTACCAGACAAGACATTGAAGATATGGGCTACGAGTACTACACCGATAAAGAAGAGGATAACCCACGTACTATCACCAGTATGGTGAAAGAATTTGCAGATGTTACGGGGCAAGAGCCTGATCCTATGCTGTATCAAAGCCTAATCTCCGAAGAGTTTTGGGAATGGCAGGAAGAGTATGTGCCAACACTCGAACTTAAAGAGTTGTCTGATCTGGTCTATGTGATCTTTGGTTATGCTAACGCCAAGAACTGGGATTTGATGGAAGCTGTCGCCAGAGTTCATGCTAATAACCTTGGTCGGTGTATTCAACCGGATGGTTCTGTCAATCGAAGAGCAGATGGTAAGATTATAAAGAACCAAGACTACCCCAAGGTAAATCTAAACGACCTGATATAACAATCTGTAGAAAGAACAATATGAACAATTACCTTCCGACTGACTACCAAACCTTTATTGCAACATCACGATATGCCCGTTGGCTGGAGAATAAAGGACGCCGTGAGACTTGGGGCGAGACTGTTAGTCGTTACATTGAGAATGTAGTGGTGCTAAAGGTACGAGATGAAGTTATCGTAGAAGAAATCGAGCAAGCAATCTTGGGACTAGAGGTAATGCCATCTATGCGGTCGGTGATGACCGCTGGACCAGCACTTGAGCGTGACAACACAGCAGGGTATAATTGCTCCTATATGCCTGTTGACGACCCCAAGTCTTTTGATGAGGCAATGTTCATCCTTCTTTGTGGGACTGGTGTGGGGTTCTCTGTTGAGCGACAGTTCGTGAGCAAGCTCCCGGATGTGCCAGAGGGTATGTTTCAATCTGATACTGTTGTTGTAGTAAAGGATAGCAAGGAAGGTTGGGCCAAGGCACTGCGTCAAGTAATTGCGCTTCTTTACTCAGGTGAAGTCCCTAAGTGGGACGTGTCACTTGTCCGTCCTGCTGGTGCTAAACTAAAGACCTTTGGTGGTCGTGCTTCTGGTCCTGCACCTCTGATAGACTTGTTTAACTTTGTGACCAAAGTGTTTGTCGGTGCTAAGGGGCGTAAGCTCTCCAGCATTGAGTGCCACGACATTATGTGCAAGATCGGGGAGGTTGTTGTAGTTGGTGGTGTTCGTCGATCAGCCATGATCTCTCTATCTAATCTCTCCGATGATCGTATGCGTCATGCTAAGTCAGGGAAGTGGTGGGAGAACGAACCTCAACGGGCTTTGGCTAATAACTCTGTTAGCTACACGGAAAAGCCTGATGCTGTATCATTCATGCGCGAATGGATGTCTTTGGTGGAGAGTGGCTCAGGTGAGCGAGGTATCTTCAACCGTCAGGCTTCCAAGAAGCAAGCGGCAAAGAATGGTCGTCGTGACCCTAACTTTGAGTTTGGTACCAACCCTTGTTCAGAGATAATCCTTCGTCCCTATCAGTTCTGTAACCTTACCGAATGTGTTGTTAGGGCAACAGACACACTAGAAGACCTAGAAAAGAAAGTAAGGTTGGCAACAATTCTAGGCACTATCCAGTCTACCTACACCAAGTTTCCTTATCTCCGTAAGATTTGGCAGAAGAACACGGAAGAGGAACGTCTACTTGGGGTGTCCCTGACGGGGATTATGGACAACCCTCTTATGACAACAAAGAACAAAGGATTGGAGAATACCCTTGAACATCTTCGTCAAGTTGCTGTCTCTACTAATAACGAGTGGGCTGGTCGCCTTGGTATCCCTGTTAGTGCTGCTATTACCTGCGTCAAGCCTTCTGGCACAGTATCTCAGCTTGTGGACAGCGCATCTGGTATTCATGCTCGTCATAGTTACTATTACATCAGGACTGTAAGGGGCGATAACAAAGACCCCCTAACACAGTTTATGACAGATCAGGGTATCCCCTCTGAGCCTTGCGTAATGAAGCCAGATACAACAGTGGTGTTCAGCTTCCCTGTGAAGGCCCCTGTAGGCGCTGTTGTTACCTCTGACCTGACTGCTATCGAACAGTTGGAGACGTGGCTTGCCTATCAGCGTCATTGGTGTGAGCATAAGCCTAGTGTTACTATCAACGTCCGTGCTGATGAGTGGTTCGAGGTTGGTGCGTTTGTCTACAGGCACTTTGACGAGATGTCAGGTGTGTCGTTCTTGCCTTACAGTGAGCATACATACCAGCAGGCACCTTATCAGGAAGTGGACGAGGCAACATACCAAGACGCTTTAGCTAAAATGCCTAAAGAGATTGACTGGACCAAGCTCTCTGAGTATGAAGCTGAAGACAATACAGTAGGGACACAGACTTTTGCTTGTGTTGGTTCCTGTGAAATCGTAGACATGACGTAAGCCTAGAGTTCCTTGGCATGAAGTAAAACTGCCTAATCAACACACAACAAGGACAGTTTATGGCACAAGAACTCCCTGCTAAAAAGACTCGTCGCACGACCAACTACAAGAACGCAGACACTAAGAATACCTCTGGCATTGTCCCCAAGACAGACGCTCAGAAGAGGCTCATAGAGGCCATAGGGGCTAGTAGCCAAGTGATCGTGTTGGGCTTTGCAGGGACAGGTAAGACCTACGTTACAGCGACTATGGCTGCTGACTTGTACACATTAAAGAAGATCGACAAGATCGTTATCACTAGACCTATGGTGTCTGTGGGCAAGGACATTGGTATTCTTCCGGGGGACTTGGGTGAGAAGGTAGCACCTTGGGCATTGCCTGTTCTTGATGTGTTGCAGAAACACTGGGGTAAAGGTGTTCTAGATACTGCTATCAAGAATGGTAATGTAGAGATGGCACCCTTAGCTATGATGCGGGGAAGGTCATTCGAGAACGCATTTGTCATTGCTGATGAAGCACAGAACATCACTACTGCTGAACTTAAGATGTTGTTGACAAGGATAGGGGAAGGCTCTACCATTGTGCTTAATGGGGATGTTATGCAGTCTGACCTGAAGGGTGATAGCGGTCTTAGTAAGATTGCTCACTTGGCTAAGAAGCACATGCTGCCTGTCCCTATCATTGAGTTTGGCCTTGAGGATATTGTAAGGTCTGACATCTGCAAGCAATGGGTGAAGGTCTTCTACGAGGAGAGTTTGTGATATGACTATATACTGCAAGACAGGGGGGTGTGAGGCTTTCCGCATGGGTTACAGTAAGTTCTGTGAGGGATGCTGGGATAAACTCACGGAAACCAACAAGACCAAAGGAGAAGTCGTGCAAGACAATGTGAACAGCCCCTCGCACTATGGGCAAGGTAAGATTGAGGCTATCGAGTACATCTCTGACTTCTTGTCCCCAGAGGAGTATAAAGGCTACCTGAGAGGCAATATTGCGAAATATCTGCACAGATACCCCTACAAGAGTGGTATTGAAGACCTGAAGAAAGCGAATTGGTACTTGGGCCGGCTAATCAAAGAAATGGAGAAGTAGTATGTTCACGCCAATGATCCCAGTTTGCCACCTACAAGCATGTGTTGTCTTGTTCAGTGGCCTTAACTACGAGACGGAAGAGGGGTGTCGAGAATCTCAAGCAACCACGGGGATTTACCATCTAAGACAAAACTACCCAGACGCAGACTTTATTGAGTTCTACTGCCATGAGTGGGTTGGCCCGGACAAAGGTACCCCAGCATAATCTGTTGTGCTACTACGATAGAAATAAGAATAGCCGCCCTTAGGTTTGATCCTAAGGGCGGCTTCTTTAGTTTTAATTACTTGGTTTTAGTAAATATACTTCTTACCCAACGTCCAATCTCATTAGGGCTAGGGAACAACCACCCAAGGACTAGGAGGAGTACTACCCACACTGGAACCTCATTGACTACCACAGTCTGTACGTTTTCAGCCCTGACTTTATTACTATCATCAGACTGAGAAACTCTCTCTGCACTATCAAACTGTATCGTCTGTTCGGTGTTATCCGTTGTGCCTATCGTCTGGTTGTTCGTCCGTCCCAACTGTGTGTTGGCCGCTACGTTCGTCCCCCCTCCCGTCAGGAGACCCAGCGCCCCTTTGCTGCAACTTGCTATACTGGTCAAGACCAAAAGCAGCAATAACAAACGTAAAGATAGGCCAGACAAGAACCTCAATGATAGTAGCATCTTTAGTCTCCACAATGTAGATCAGCCATACGATAAGTATTACTGCCAGCTCTCTCTTTAAGGTCTTGCTTACCTTAGTTGTCTTGCCTACCTTCGTGGTCTTGCCTGCTTCCATTATCAGTTACTCCTTTCGAGATACTCCCGAATACCTTTAATGTTCTCGTCTATACGGGCTAGTGTAATGGCTTGGCCTTGAACAACAGCCTCTAGGCTAGTAGTCCTTGCATCTAGGCGAATAAGGTTAGTTTTGTTAGTCTCGACATCATTACTTAGTGTTGCAACAAACCAGATAAGGGCTAGGGTTTGACAAGCAATAGCAAACACGAGGGTGATAGGGACACTTCTGGATAAGTGCCAAGGATCGTTAGACATTGAACATGGCCCTTTCCTCTTCTCTACGTCGAGTTAGCCCCCGCAACACATTCATATTACCAGTCTGTCTGTCTCTCTGCTTGTTCCACATAAGGAAGGCATCAGCAGCCCCTCTGTAGTCCCTTGCATTGAGCCTACGGAGGACTGTAGACTTGGAGAAGGCTCCAGCACCTATATTGAAGATAAGGGAGCCTAGAGCGTCATTCTGGTTCTGTGTGAGGGGAACCTTAACCAGACGGTCGATAGCGTCTTCTACCCAAACCAAATCTTCTCTGAGGAATTGTTCCGCTTGGGCTTCTGTGATGGTCATGTTAGGTTTAGCGTTCTTGGTATGACCCCAACCAATAGTCCAGACATCGTTCTTAGTCGGAAGATATGACGTTAGTCTTAGTGCTTCATGCCTCTTTATAGCATCAATGTTTTTTATACGCATAGGTCACCTCACTGTTATGGCGCTACAGGCCACATAATAGCCTCTGGGAAGCCCTCTTGACTTGTGATGTCCCTCAGCCCTTGGCGATAGGTTGCCCATGCCTGCTGGTCTACAGGGGCGTCAGCTACTTGTGTCCAGTCGGATTTAGTGAGCAGGACGGTGCGTTGCTCACGGGCGGCAGAACCAGCTTGCGCCAACAAGTCCGCATCACTTGGTTGTTGCGCGATGTGTGCGGAAATCTCAGCGTCGGTCATGTCAACCAAGACACCATTCAATATCTTCTTCATGCTGATTTCATCCCATACATGGTGATTGTGCCGCTTGCGAAAGTGCCGCTGGAAAGGAGAAACCGCACTGCGTCCACGTCTGCCGATGACTGCCGCTCACCAAAGAGTGTAGTTGTCGCCAAAGTGTTAAGATTGGAAACTAAGCCAACTTGCGAGAGGACCCGTGTCCGTTTCGCTAGTCCGGGGAGCATAATTTTGGCAGTCCCGCTGAGACCCTCTTCTCCCGCCGCCGTGCCAGCATTTTGACCGCCGATAGCTAAAACGCTTGCTGTAATGGTATCGCCACTGACCGCCCCGTTAAGCTGTAAAAGCCTTTGCATCCGATAGTCAGATGCCACCGCGTCAAAGGATGCCCCCCCGTTCGAACTGGTCCGCATTTGGAGGCTAACGCTATCTGTGGACGTGATGACATTTCCAAACTCGAAAATGATGACATCATAAAGCGTGGGGTCAAATGTGAAGTCGATTGTTGTCGGGGTACCAGAGATAACCGTGGAGGATAGCAGGGCCATCGCCCCCCGTTGGTCAATCGCCTGAGCAGTCCGCAGTGGCGTCATAAGGTTAGTGTTGTTAACTCCAGCCTCAGCTTCAGCTTGTGAAGCAATAATTAAACCGGCGGGACTAAAGGTATCAGCTACTTGGTTTAATGTGCCTATTGTAATAAAGGCGTCATTGTCTTCGTTTCTCATACGCAACAGATTGTTGGTAGTGTCATACCACAACATATTAGCGTAAGTTACTGCTGGAGCGGATGCCCCACTGTTAGTTGATACGATAGCAAGAAGAGCGTTGTTCAAATCAGCACGAAAGTTAGGTGCTGTTTGGTTGTCGATTACATAGTCGTGACTTGCCATATTAGTTATACTCCACTATAGCATCTAGTTGGGCGATACTGGGGGTTACATTGGTTGCGTTGCTTGTCAGTTCTATCTTGAACCTTGCTGCCCTAGCGTAATAATCGCCAGCCCTGAACTTCTGGTAGTTTGTCCACGTTGGTGTCCCAGCGGGGTTATCCTCGGTGGTGGAGATGTAGGTGATTATGTTTGTGTCATCAAACTGTGCATCACCCGTAAAGTCATCAAAGTTACCCGGAAGGGTGTCAAACAGACCGGGAATGTCATCCCACAAACCAGAAGAGTTATCTTGTCTTACGTTAGTCAGGTCAATCCTTGAGCGAAACCTTCTTACAGCACCAGTGTCAATATAATTGCTAAAGAGGTATGTCGCCAAGAAGGGGGCAGTCCCTGTAACACTAGTAATGATAAGTGTACTAGAAGACACAGAGCAATCAGTCTTGGTCCCAGTAAAGGTAGGATCGTCTGTCTGAGTAAGGCTGTTGGTAAAGGACTCAAGGGCATCAGCAGGAATAACAACAGAAGTGTATTCCCCAGAAGCATTACCAGTCTTGTCGAAAGCCCTAATCATGTAAGTCCCCGGTTTAGCTGGAACTGTGACTGAGTTGGCTGGGCGAGGAACTTTATCTACTGCGGTAGTAGCATTGGCCCAAGAAGCCCCTGTCTCTTCTGTTGCATGACGGATACGATAGAACGAAAGATCAAGGTCAGGGACAGGCTCCCACTCAAGGTGGACAGATGCCCCATTGATTTCTGCCGTAAGACCAGTTACGTTAGCTGGTGGTTCAGCTAGGCCAGCAACAACAAAATTAGTCTGTGTTTCAAAGTCACTGCGGATACCTAAGAAGGAATAAGTCCTAGCCCTAATGTCGTAAGTCTCATCTTCAGTGTCTAGTATCTCAAACACACCAAGATCACCAACACCAGCAATCTTCCAGTTAGTGTCAGAACTTTTCTTGAACTGTACTTCCACCCTGTCAATGTTGAATGGCTCGGAGGAAGTGACTTCAGCAAATATGACATTAGTCAGATGCTCATTGACGACACGAACTTGGCTTGTCAGACTAAGACCAAAGGGGACAGGCCGGAAACCATTAGGTAGTGTAGTGTTGTTAGCCTCAAAGACAGCCCCTGTAGCACCAGTAAATACACCCTCACTTATTTCTCTGAGGGTCATGCGGGCCTGAATATCAAGTCCATCAGTAAGACCAAAGGTCCACTCAGTTACCTCGAAGGGCTTGTTGACAAAACCAAACCTACTGTTGTTGAGGTAGATAAAGTCCCCAACCTGAACCTGAAAGCCCCTCATGCCAAATGAGGCACTAAAGGTAAGTTGTTCACGGTTACGGTTAAGAGCGATACGAGCGATCCTCTGTGCTGTAAGACTAGACGAGGTAAATGGTAACCCAAAGTCTAGCACATTAACCAAACCATTATCAGCGGACAAGAAGGCAGGGTCACTTACTTCTGGATAGTCTGCGGGTTGCCAATTACTCTCGGCCCCTCTAAACGTCCCTTTGACAGAGTTGAAGTTATCTCTGCGGGAGTGTCTGGTAGACAATGAGATGCCTGACCTAAGATCACCCTCATCAAAGGTAACGGCAGGCTCAATCCAAGCAGAGGCTTTAACTCTCCAATTACCTTGACCGTACCACAACAGACCCCCCATAGAGGTTAGAATGTTAGTCAGAACCTCAGAGGGACCAGCATTAGTAGTAAAGGCACCATTGCAAGAGTAACGAGATTCCCCCTCTACAGTTTGGTCACATATGTTTGCCGCTGCTATAACCAGACTGTCATCAATACGGCCTGACGATTGGGCAAGACCATACTCTGATGTTAGGTAGTCTCTGATGCAAAGGGCTGGATTACTGCCCCAGACTGTAGTGCTAGTTCTAGGGTCAAACACTTTCTTGCCACGAATGACACACGAGAGAGATGGTATGCCATTAGGGAAAGCATCTGCGTCGTATTGGAACCTGACGTAGATATAAGCGATACCCTGAAGCCTGTGGTTACTTGTCCACACACCATCAGTTAGGGTATTGGTTTCACTTACAAGGTCTGGGTCAGCAGTCTGAACAGTTGTTCCAAAGTACTTCTTGATGCGAACCTTACCGTCATAGCGAGAAGGAGAGGTTACATTACCTGACCCATCAAGAGTAACAACCTCGTCATTCAGGTAAATCTCTTGGTAGCTATCAATCTCATGCCCAGCAAAGGCCAAGACACGATGAAGGAACTGGTTCCTACCCCCTGTGGATGAGTCATAGATACGGACACCACCAGTACGAGTTTCTCCGTAGATAATCTGGTGGTCTAGTGCTGAACCTGACTCCCCATTGATACTGTAACCATTAGAACCAGCGCCTAGCTTGGGCTTAGGGGTAAGGGCGTTAAGAGCAGCGCCCATAGCTGTAGCAATAAGGAAGTGGGCTGCAATACTTGCAAACATCAGAGTGCCGGAAGCCGCAGCTACAGCAGTAGATATTGCAGCCATAGCCGCTGAGACTGCCATTATAACACCTTTGAGTATAAGTTTTCTACATGCTTGTAGCCTAGCCACTTGAGAAGAATGTCAAAAGGCTTGTGAAGTTTAGTGTTTACAACAAGGACAGAAACACCATCATCTTTAAGGCACTTCTCAGCAAACTTCATTAGTTTAGGGCCTACAAACCCCTTACGGTAATCACTAGCAAGGAAGAGTACATCATTGTAAGCAAACAAGTGGTCTTTGTAGTGGAGGTGTGACTTAACGAATGTTACAAAGTAACCCACCAGCTTGTTATCATCCCTAGCTGTAAATATACTTAGTACACCAGCATCCTCTAGATCAGCATAAGCATCCCAGTCCGGGTTCAACTTGATCTTGTCTTTGTTGAGGGCTATCTCTTGCCAGTGTTTTTCTAGGAGTGGGATAGCGTCCTCTTTATACGTTACAAAAGACTCTTGCTGGTAGGTTATCACTTAGCAACTCTCCCCCAAAAGATTTCTTTATCTTGTAGACCAGCAACAAACTCTAGGCCACGGTCACTAGGGAACCTAGACTTCTGATCCTCATTAGTGAAACGTCTGATAACTGGACGCTCAAGTTTAATCAACACGTTCTCAGCAGTGACAGAGATGTTGGCTGTATCAGCTTGTTCCTCGATATTCATCTGGTCAAGTTCCCCAGCGAACACCTCAACGTAATCGGAAGGGTCGCTAGTCACACCAAAGTAGATACGACACTCACGCCCCTGATAAGGCTCTTGTAGCGCCAGTGAGAGGAAACTGGAGGGGATACCACTCATAGTGATAGTAGCGCCCTTAGCCTCCATCTCAGTAGTCTCTGACACAGATGATATGTTGAGTAGTTGACCAGCACCAAGGTAAGTCTTATCACCTATGACCAGATCACCATAGCCTGACCATACATACAAAGGGCTACTATCAAAGTCTAGGTCAACAGCAAAGAAAGGAGCAATAACACTGTCGTCAAGGGCATTGAGTACTGGCGCAGTAATATCCCTGCTCATAGTGCCTCCACACAATCAAAACTAATACCATAGTTACTAGCATCATTGATACTGAACGATTGTTGATTACCTGACAAACGGAACCTGCCTGTTGTGTTAGCCAAAGTTACAACAGCGTCAGTCACAGACGACCTTAGCGCAGGCCAAATCTCGATAGTCCCGTTGCCACTACGATCAACAAGAACCTTGTGTAAAGTAGCTGTAGCCCCTGAGCCTAACTGAATGTAATCTCCAGCCAACAAAGTCCCTGTCACAGTGATAGTAGGACTAGATGACGCAGCAGTCCCAGTAAGCGTCGCTGAGGTGGCTGTTCCTCTTGGGGCCTTAGCATTAGGGTCTCCCAAGAGGAAGGTGCCTACAGGCCCATTAAGAGCCAGCAGGAAGGCGTTCCAAGGTTCAGCCAAGTCCCTGCGGACAGGGGGGATAGATACTGAGGCTGACCAACTCTGTCCGGGGTGCCGTACAATCTGTTGTTGGAACGTAAAGGGTGACTGACTGATGGCAACAGCATTATTGGCAGACAGGGTAATGTTAGCTATACCAATAGATGTGGGTAGTGCGAGAGGATAAGAGATTGCCAACTTGTAAGTCCTTTATGAAGAGAAGGCGGCTCTCATTTGTCCACCACGTCTACGAGCATCAATCACAGCAGATTTAGTAGCACTAGTGATCTGAGGCATTAGTTTAGCTACTTCCATACGGATAGCAGCAGGGTCAGAGCCACCAGTTACGTTGATGTTGTTGTTGACTACGACAGAGCCTGACCCACCTTCAACAGACACACCAAGTCTACCGTTCTTGTCACGCTTAAGGGGCATGATAGCTTCAGGACCAGCTTCACCCATAAGACCAGTTTTACCACCGGACATAGGGAACATGCTAGGGCCACCAACAACACCACCACTAGCGAAAGGTACTATGTTACCCCCAGAGAAGGCGTTACCATTGGCGTTTGGTGAAAGTCCCTCAAAAAACCCAGCAATACTACCAGCAATACCTGTACCCTTCTCCACACTACCAACAAGCCGTTGAACAACAAGGACACGATACAGTTCCTTGATGATCTCAGCAGCCATAGACTTGAACGCATCTTTGACAGACTTAGTTCCATCAACCATAGACATTAGAGCGTTCTCCATAGAAGACTCTAGCGTCTTTGCTAGTTGTTCTTGGAGGGCGATCTGTTCTTCGATAGTAGAGTTCCTAGCCCTCTCAGCAGCCTCTAGTTGGGCCGCCATCATAAGCTCGGTCTCAGACAGTTTTATTGTTGCAGTAGCGTTGCTCTTAAGCAGCTCAAAGTAGATTTCTTTCTCTTCTCTTTGCAGACCAGTTAGAAGCAAGAGCGTACGCTCTTGTTCGACCTGCTCTCGTCTCTCAGCTATGATTTTATTGATGTCTACTACCTTACCTGAGCTTCTCGCAGCATCTTCAAGTGCCTTGCGTTGGGTTTCAGACTCCTCGATTTGGTCTATTAAGTCTCTGTCACCCCCAAACATTCTCTCCACGATACCCCGGTCAACACCAGCAGTCGTAGCGGCAGTCATGCGTGAATTAAGGTCCAACCTCATACCAGTAATTTGGCCTGCTACGGCTGCATCAGCCCCTGTCCTAAGGGCATTAACTTGAGCTACTGAAACAGCTAACGCTCTCCCCAGACCATCACTAAATCCTTGCAAGGAGGACATTGCGGAAACTGCTTCCTTCAAAGCATTTGCTAAATTTTTTGCGTTTTCCTCAGACTGGCTAATTTGATTGGTAGTTTCCCAAGCCTCTAGGCTTAATTGAACATACTTTTCAAGGTTCTCTTCGGTAAGGTTTTTGGCAATACC